>Ga0247810_10000034_pt1 | contig 243978 bp, 239 predicted proteins | sample UWRJL119311C1_FD_179918 | JGI IMG/M metagenome (GOLD analysis project Ga0247810, IMG submission 179918) | Plant litter microbial communities from Arlington Agricultural Research Station in Wisconsin, United States - UWRJ-L119-311C-1 | ecosystem: Environmental > Terrestrial > Plant litter >...
CCCCCGGCATCGTGCTGCTCATCATCATCCTCTCCTTCTTCAACAAACCACCGCCATACATCCACACATTACATACAACAACCTGCCGTCGTACACACAGCTGAACCCTTTGGCTACCACCACCCAACGAACCAACAAACACCGAGCGAAAACATATATATATATCACAGACCACCAGCGGGCTTCGGAAATACGACGCCATCCAAGCACGGTTGCGAATGGACTCATAAACGCCCTGTGGCCCGGATCCTGGTTTCCAAATGCACCGCCGACTCTCGTGCGAACAACGTCGTCGAGAGTGAGAGAACCAACATCACCAAACACCCATCACGACCACTACCACCACCACCACACGAACAATGTTCGACAACTTCACCTTTGGTGCCGTGTCGCAAACCCGCCACGATGAAGTCACCGCCTCGCCCACCGACATGTCGTTTGCCACCCCGCAGACCTCATTCCCCTTCTCCCCCAACACGCTCGAGGACCTCAGCGATATCGTCCAGCAATTCAGCAAGCAGTCGCTCACACGCACCGAGCGAGAAAAGGAGTTTGCGGCGTGGGGAGACGCCCTCAACTGTCCGCTGGAGGTGGACAGCGACGACGACATGTCGAGTCCGGCCCCAACAACCACAACCACAACCACATCCACATCCATACCCATACCCTCACCGTCACCGCACGCACACAGTGCATCCGTGGGAGGAGGCAGCGGGGGCGGCCTGGCCTGCCGCCGGATGCAAAGACAGCTCAACACGCAACTCCAACTATCCACCACGCATATGCGCGATCTCAACACCTTGGTCGAACACATGATCTCCTCCAATTCGCAATGTCGCCTGCAGCCGCGGTCGTCGCAGGCCTGCATGCGCGGCCCCGTGCCCATACCGCTGCACGATCTCGCCGTCGACCCGGCCGACAACGGCGGCGTGGAGGAGAGCCTTGAGATCGACGAAGGCTTCTGCGAGGCCGAACGCCGGTGCGAGGACGAGATGTCCCTGCGCAACGCCGGCGCGCCCAGCGGCATTCGAAAATACGGCCCCATGACCTGGGGACGCAGCTCGGATGCCTGTGTGGGCGGGCGAGCGAAAGTCAGATCCAGACCGAGGATGCGGAGACGCTGTATCACCAAGTAGAAAGACGAAAAAGAAAAAGAATGGGGTACGTACGGAAGGGGTTGTATCGATATGTATATGAAGTGGCAATGCAGGGGTTTTTATTATTATTATCTGGGTCTTGGGAACAGCATCGCGTTTGGCTGGGGGTTATCTTCTTTTTTCAACAAACAAGCGCGGGAAGGAGTTCAAATGGCAAATGGGGAGTGGTGATTACATACACACACATACAGAGAGGGAAGAATTTTCACGCCCCAAAGCGGCGTTGGCATGCAAGCAATTGCAAATTTTTTGGTTTCGGTTGGGATTTCGTTTCCCCCCCCACATGGGCTCGCTCGGGTTTAATACGGGCTGGGAAGGATATGATACCATATATGGCGACGGTGGGAATATTGGCATGGGCTGGGATGGGATGGGGAAGAATTAGGTCCAGCGGGCATACTCGGGCCATGTATAGAAGCAAACATCATAAATCATCACTGATGGTTTGGCCTGAACATATATATATATATATAATATACTACTTCACACAGTGTGTAAGCATATGCTTGCACCTGTAGAACCTTCACTCCTATGTCTTTTTCACCTCACATGACAACATGATATATATATATATATATATATATGTGACGGTGACATATGTGACGTTGATCTTGTTTGTGAAGAATAATCATAATAATAACAATAACAAGCCTCTTTCCTAAACTTGACCCAGCACGCATGTTTCATTAATTCGTAAGTTCAATAGACATCTACTGACGCCTATATACGATATATATACTATATAGACGGTATGATAGGTATATAGATATATATTTAAGATGTTCAGATATCCGTCACGTCAAACTTGACCAGCAGCGAGCACGTCGTCTCGCGGCCCTGCAGGTCCAACATGCGGATAAAAGTCCAGCCCTTGACCACGTACAGCATGCGGACGGCGGCGACGGCGACGACGGGGTTGGCGGCGAAGCTATCGTCGCTCTTGACCAGGATGCGCACGAAGACCAGCTCGTTGTCGACGTAGTCCCACTCGAGCCGCTCGTCCCACACCGGGTCGGTGGGCGGCGGGTTGTCGCCCTTGTGCAGGAAGCCCAGCTTGTGGTGCTTGTAGGGCGCCGTCTTGCGCTTGGGCGGGTCGGCCTCGAGGTTGTCCGGGTGCGAGAGCACGCACGTCACGTACGGCTTGATGTGGTCGTCGGCGTCGCGCCCGTGCGGCAGCGGGAGGTCCGTCGCGCCGCCGATGTGCAGCGTCAGACGCTTCTTCACCCCCGTGCTGAGCTGCCCGCTGCCGCCAGCGCGCAGCGCCGCGGGTTTCAGCACGAACCCGTCGCTGCCGCTGAAGAGGGCCTCGTTGATCTGTGAGCTCGCCCCGAACGTTTGCCAGTTCAGCGCGCAGATCTGCGCCCCGATGCCCCAGAACGGCACCGGCTTGAGGTTCTTGCTGGAGATGCGCGTGCCCTTGGGGAACACGCGCATGAGGTGGTGCGCGTTGTGCTGCGCGACGGCGACGCTGTTGGCTGGGAGGTGCGAGAGGAGCCCGGATTCAGAGACGTTGATGAGGTGGTGGTGAGGTCCGTTTTTGAGCACGTCCGAATACCAGCTGTTGTCGGTGGGTTTGACCGACTGCGCGTACACGCCTAGATCGGCGAGCTCGGGGATGATGATGCTGGAAGCTGCGGTTTTCTTTTTCTCATTGTAAGCAGCTCGCGCGCGCTTCTCTTCTTCCTCTTCGTCTTCTGAATCGTCATCGTCTTCGTCGAGGGCCTCGGTTGCACCTGGAAGGTGATGTCAGCGACATGCAAACATATAGTAACACGGATTTTCAGGTGTAGGAGTATGACATAGTATATACATCTCCCATACTCAGGAAACACTTTAGACGACTTATTATTGGGTAAAGACTTACTCAGATGATGCTCAACAATGACCACAATCTTGGACCCGAGCTCTGCAAGGCGCACATGCTGCCCACCGGCTTGCTCTTCGGTGCCTTCATCTCTCACAGCCTTGCTCAAAAGACGATCTCCCCATATCTCTTTCATGATCTGAGCCAGTCGTAGCTGACCATGCTCGCCACAATGATTCTCAAGAGATACCAGGATAGGTGCAGCTCTGTAAGACTGCTCGTCTCTAGCCTCGCTTGCTTCTCGATCCACCGAGTCCCCAATAGCCTGACACACTGCCCGGAAAGGAATGTTTGACACAAGAGTATAGCCGTGCGTGACCTTTGGCTCTTCTGGATCATCGTCATTATCCCAAGCATCAATCTCAACACATCGAGCACCAGCTCTGAGCACGGTACTATACGCATCGGCCGAGGATTCACCAAACAGCTGATGGGCCATCAAATACGTGTTGTGCGTTGAGCTAATAAAGTACTCTGGCAACGGATGTGATCTATCTGTCAAGGCAGCCGGAACTTCGATATGAGGTTTCTCAACCAGGGCATGTAGTGCTGGAGTCAGGTGATCCGGGTCTTCGCCCACGTCTCTTTCAGACAGGATGTTCTCTTTGATTAGGAACGCTCTGAGGGCGCGACTGACTCGCAGTTGATTTTTGGTGATGTTGGTTTGACGACCTGCATGACCTCCACCAGCAATTGATGCACTGCCAGCAATTGGTTCTCCTTGGTCCTCTTCGTCATCTTTGCGGTTGGCTTTGCCGAATGGGTTCAGCTCTGCTAAGCGGGAGGTGAGTGCCGACATTTTGAGAAACGGCTATGTCTAGCTAGATGCCTGGTAGAGTCCGAGCAAAGATTCAGCGATAAATATAGGGTTGGAAGATGAAGAGTTGAAGAAGTTGGTTATGGGGTAGGTAGGTGTAAGTTGGATCCCACGTGGAAAGGTGGAGTAAGCCGAGCATTGGCTGGTTCAAGGGTCTAAGCGATCCTCTTCTGCTTACCTGGAGTATTACGTTACTGTTCTTGACAAGCTAGATGTGAACAATGGGTTCACTAGTGAACTTCTAGTATTTAGGAAGATAACTTAACATGTCACACAATATTTGTTCACAAGCTCAAGTCACCGCTAAAATAAGTCATCTATTCACCCAATGGAAGTCAAGCCCCTTTTCTTTCCTCTACAGGTGATGTCTTGGGACCATGAAAAGGAGCTGTCTGAACTGCTTCATGCGTACAAAGTCACACCTTTCCAGTCTCTCCAATCCGATCGTCCCAGTTAGGAATAATCAAAACACTTGTCTATGTTGTGCAAGTTTCGCCTAACTCGTCAACCCCTGATACCAGTCCCATTATTGCTTAGCGGGATCAGCGGATCTCCGGATAACCTTATTTGTTTTAGTGTTGAGATCATGAGCTGATCCTCCAATTTTTATACCAACTTCAACTCTTACAACCTCAACAAACCAACACACTTCAGGGTTCCTCTGCGCAAACCTCGCGATGTCGAAAAGGAAGTTCGCAACTGCGACCTTCCAAATGGAATCTGACTCGGATGACGACTTAGTTACTACTTCAGATATATTGGCAGCCTCCTTCACATGCTCCTCCTCCAGGCGCCCCAATGGGGTAAGCTCATCCATGCCTACCACAGCCGGTGCCGGGGGAGCATCTGTATCTCGAGCCTCGTTCAGACCATTCCCAGGCCGTTTCTCTGGTGGTATGGTTATAACACCCATAGCGCCAACCCGACCTTCATCCAAGTCCGTCTCATCCAAGCCCGTCACATCAGCCGTCAAACTTGACAAGAAAAAGCGTCCGAAATTGGTGTAAGTGTGGCTTGTCAACTCATCGCCTGAGCTAACATGGCTGAAGCGGTCCTCAAACAACAGTCACAATCAATGTTTCAATAGAAGCAGGCTGCGAAGTTGAGAGCTTCTTTGTGCATAAAAACTTTATCACCCACTACTCCCCATACTTCGATGCGGCATTTAACGGAAATTTTGCCGAGGGCCAGTCACAGAAGCTAGACTTGGAAGACACGGAGCCTCACGTTTTCGGGACCTTTGTGAACTGGTTGTACTCACAGAATATTGAGAATGCAGAAGGAGAAATCCCCGATGACTCCACGCTGGTGAATCTATGGTTGCTAGCAGATAAATGCTTAGTGCCTAAGCTCCAGAACCAGGTAATACGAAACTTAGACAGAAGGGCAAAGGAGAAGGCGGTGAAAGATATGGTAGCGCATGGCACAGAAATTTCGGAAGCAACCAACTTCGATGCCACAATTACAGAACCTGGAGTGGGGTCAGCAGCAGCGGCAACACGAACAAGAACTTATCGGGACATAGTCGCAGCTGCGGGAGGAAGTGTCTCTCAAGAGATAATCAATGCTACATATGCGCGAATGGCCGGGCAGGAGGCAAGCCGTCAAGCGAAATTGCTAGAGCACCAATCGCGCTATCATTTTTCGTCGCCATTCGAATCTCATTCAAAAGCACCCAGTTATGGAAAGCCTGCTGAGGCTTGTGTGGCTAGAGATCCAGTTCCTGCTCCTGCCGCACCTAAGGTTAAACAAAATCCGCTACTGTTCCATCGTATTTATGACAACACAACCCGGGACAGTAAATTACGAGAATATTTTGTGGATGTGTGTTCCAAAGCAAACGTCAGAGACATTGAGGAGGATGAGGCTGATGACTATCCTCATGATATGTTAGTTGATATTGTCAACAGAATGAGGCGCCACGATGCCAACAAGTCAAAGCCTATTTCAGAGTACTATGTCAGCGAAGATATCCCCACGCGGGGATAAGCAACGAAATCGAGAACAATTATGATCTTTTGTCTGTAACTAGTCAGCTTAACACCCGAATTCTGAACTCAGAAATGTTCTGTAAAGCTTATTAGATAGATTAGATCATGGTCGTGAGAGGAGTCTTAGGAAGATATTATCTTGACTGTATAAAATTCTTCTGTGGCTATCTATCACCTTTTAGATCTTGCTATTGGAGTATTCGGGAGGATGGGGTTCAAGCATTTAAGGATATTATGACTTGGCGGCGCAATGAGGTTGGGGTTTCCAGGAAGTGTCTTTAGCGGGCATGTATTTGGCAGGTCTAGGATAAAGGTTGCGTCTTATACCCAACAATTCAATCATTTTTCAATTATCACTTGATGAATTTTCTTGCGTGTTAGTGGACCCCTACTTGAGTCACTAATTATGCTCAGGTCTTTTCAAACTTGACATGTCTTGCGTCACAACACATCACTCAATGACATTCTTTATATTTTTACAGAATCTCAACATGTGCAACAATCACTCATACTTGTAACACTCACAGCATGGCCACAACACACTACCAGCAGAGGAACTTCATAACAGATAACAGATCCTTAGAACCCATCTCAAGCCAGCTAATATACCGAATATTAAGCTACTTCTAAAAGCCAAGTGCCTATCAGCTATTGCCTCCCCCATAGTTAACACAGGGAACTGCTAATGTATCAGCTACTGCCGTGTGTAATGCCGGTGGGTATGTCTGCTTTTTCGTCGGTTTCATGTACGAGCCAATTCACCAATCGAATCGATATGCACGAGATGGAGCGAAGCGCCACCTGCCGTCACCAAATAATGCGTTGTCCGAAAAGTTGGGGGCGGTCCTTCAAACTTCGGTATCCAATCCTAGAAGGCCATATTCAGTACTTTCGTCCTAGGTAGCGGGACATGTTGATGGCCGTTTGTTGTTTAATCTCAGTATACATAGCGCTTGATGCATTTGGCGCAGGGTTGTTTTCTGTAACAAGTCACAATTGCAGACAAGACAATTTGCACCACTGTCGAAGATTTACTGAATTGCTCAATTAGATGATATCTTTTGGCATCTTGCCACTTACTATTTCTATCTTAATCTTACATCTTTCATGGTATAAGAAAATGAGCCGCGCCAACCAAACGCCTTGCTTGATGAAAATTCAGGCACCCATACTATATATTTCTGCCAACCCATGATGGATCTGACGCCTGCAATGCTTCCCTTGATGATAGAGAATGTGTTAAATAGGAGACAAAGGGAATAAAAACAAGAACAAAAAGTCTAAAGTTCATGCAGCATAGCCACACACGAATCAAGCAACACTTAGAAACAGCTCATCCCCCCTCCTGGTAGGCGTCAATTTCGGCACCCATCCAGGCGTCCTAGGAAGTCCATCCTCTCGTCCCACATCTCTCACTCTAATTTCCGTCCTCTGTTCCCTCTCCCTCCCATCGAATTTGGAAAGCTGGGGCCTCCATCCTGGATCTCTAGCCGCTTCTCGTTCTGCTTGATCTAACACCCTCCACTTGTTTTGTTGCTTTTCCTCTGGCGCTTTTGCATTCAGTTGTAACAAGGCAGCCTTCTCTACGCCTAATCTTTTTGCTAGGAGAGAGCTATTGGTGGAGTTTTGAGAGGCTATGGAGGTGCTACCGCTGTTATTACGGAGATGTTTGTTGTTAAAGTGAGCCGAAGGGGCGATATAATCGCGTGAGCGATGGCGAGTGTGAGTTTGTGATGGAGATCCAGTGTTCATTCTTATGGCCTGGCCTTGACTAGGACGAGGTTGGAAAGGAGATGCAAGTTTGGGTGGTGGTTGCTTGGTTGGAGTAAGTAGGGGTTGAGGATTGGCAGCCTGTCTCTGGGTGGCTTGAGCTTGAGCTTGAGACAAACGACGTTGTCTAGCAGCGGCTATTTCAGCCGCTTGCCATGGCTTGTCAGTTCGTGCGTTGCTGTTATCTCTACTTGGAATGTATCTAGAGGCGCTAGCACCGCTGCTAAACACGGATGTGAAATCAGGTTGAGGTGGCGGTGGAACCATCCTAATGGTAGGTGTTGGCTGACTACTCATCCGTGGTGGTATTCGGGGGTAAGAAACGGGGCTCCTTCCTGACGCAGGTGACTCAATAACAGGTGATAGGTCCATCATGATAGTACCACGAGCTGCGGGATCGCGGTCATCATCTGGTGAAACAATGTCGGAGTCAGCGAAAGATGTGAAAGAGCCGGTTGAGGCTCTGTCATATGGACCAGGCTGTTGGTAAGATCTGCGTTGGCTACGACGATCTGATTTTGCGGGTGGCGGGTAGGTGAGTGGAAAGGGTTTAGATGATAATGGGTCAGTGCTTGGTGCATTTGTGTACGGAGTGTTAGATGCTCCTGAGTAAACTGATGAACCTTGTATCATATGACGATTAGCGGTCTGTGATGTTGTCCGAGAAGGAACTTGGAGTTGCAAGCTTCGTTCTGGAGCCGGACGTGGCCTAGAAAAAGATCCAACTCCTCTGCTGATATTTTGAGGTGGCACGTAGTAATTCGGAGCAGTAGCAAGCTTTGAGCTGTCTTGATAAGGGCCATTATTTGGTCTGCTGTAGATTGCGGGAGGCTCAGGATTTGGGTTTGTGGGGTAGTTTGAAGTCACAAAGAATGCAGGCGGTATATCATCTGGCGGAATTACCCTGATAGTCGATTGTATCGGGGTTGGCGGTGGCAAAATGCGATCAGTTGATCCTCTTCCGTAAGTTTCTTGAGCTGGGCTATCTTCATCTTCTTCAAACTCAGTTGCTGTGCTTTGTCTAATCATTTGTGCGTATATTGGCAATGGTGGTTTCAATAGACTAGCACCAGCAGGGAGCTCTGCTACGTGGGACGTGTTGAGCTTCAAGGTTGGCTTTTCAGGTAACAATCTCGAATTTCTCTTTGGCACATCATTATCATGGTCTGGAGAAACTGCGACTCCAATAGTACTAGGCATTATACTTCGTCGCGAAAACATGTAAGGATCTGAAGTTTCCAAACGTGGAGGTACCTGAGGTGGAAGCTTCGTCCATGTACCATATGGCGACTGCCCGTTTGAAGACTTGGACTTCGAGAATTCACTTTGTCCTCGTAGTGGCGGTCGACGTTTCCCACATTTAGGAGTTCCCGGGTCAGCTTGAAAGGGTAATACATCACTGTCTCGCTGGCGTTGACGCCGACGTCTCCAACATGTGCAAAATATTATTAGCCCGGCAATAACAGCTAATCCTCCAACAGAGGCGGCAGAGATGCCAGCAATTTGCTGCTTGGACAAACTGGGGGTTGAAGTTGGAGATGGATTTTGGGCCTCATCGGGGAGAACCTGCGTTGATGTCTGACTGGAACTGTCCGAGGTCTTAGAGGGCAGCGTTGAAGTGATGAGTGTGGAGGATGCCGTTAACAAGCTACCCGTAGAGGACCTTGTAACGGTTGTCGAACTCGAAGAGGGTGTCACCCTTGTAGTAAAACTGGAAGTCGTCAAAGTCAAAGAGATCGTTTTTGTTGGGCTTGAAGTTTGGACAACATAAGTTGCCGTAATCGTTTTATGTGTATTTGAGAGCGCATCTTTTTTCCCCAGGCACATTGAAAGAGCACTAGGCGCAGCTGTGACTATCCACGTTAACTCGGGTCCCGCATTGTCAATAGCAATTCTTTAGTTTTTTACGTACCGGACGCAGCCGCTTCCTCACAAATCCCAACATTAACTTCAGATATTATACATTGTATGGCGCCTTCCCCAACCGTTAACCCACTTAAACTATTGCTTGAGCAAAGGCAGTCTAGTGTGGGAGTTGTTGTGCAGCTGGTGGTATGAAAGTTGTTTTCTAGGAATGAGACGAAGCACGTTTGAGCGCAGGCTGGAATGAAATTCGTGAGTTCGTTGCTTAAAGAAATTGAGGCGTCGGTGGGTTTTAAGTATGCGAACAGTATTATCAGAAGAGCATGAAGGAGAATGCTGGGCGAGCATAATGCCATTCTCATCAAAACTGCAGGTCACCATTAGCATTGTTTGCTGCTTAGTGCTGACTATAATCTTTTGCTCCAGCGGGGAAATCATGGGGTAGTAACTCTAGTAGAGTCATATATCCCAAGCAGATGCATGATCCTTTCACAGAGCATCTTCGCCACAACAGCGCCTTTCTGCGACCCCAATGCAGTTTCGGGGTCCCAACACGGTCACAGCCTTCACCTGCGAGCGGAATATCAAACAATGGCAAATAGTAGGACTTACCTCGAAGAACGGAGTGATTCGGAATCAGAGGCGACCAGCGTCCCAAACATAATTAAAATTGTATTCAGATATCCTTGTTAAGGAAAACCATTCCACGACACAAAAAAAGGGAGAAAAGTTTGGCAAAGAAACATACAAAACACAGAGAATAGAAGAGAGATGAAGAATGAAACAGTAAGAGAAAAGAAGAGCAGCGGAACAGAGGTAAAAGGTACAAACGGCTAAGCGACGGTGGAGATGATATTGACGCTGTCGTGACGCTACAGCCAGACTCAGCGGCTTTTTGTGCTTTGGGGTCACTATTTTGAGAACCGATAGACTGTCACTGGTCCAGGATGGCACTTTGAGAAATACCTAACAGACAATCCACGAATGGGATGCGCGGTAACGGGAGGTCCATCGCATACTGTTTCTGAAAAGCTCATGCCGGGAGGAGAAGAAAGAGGAAGACGTTCATGTAGGTACGCGCTGCATAGCCATGTCGTTTCGGGTGTTCCTTAATGGTGTGGGTGTGGTTGGTCGTAGAATGCCCGCGCGTAGCACAGCGGTTAAGCTGATATCGATGCACGTGATGCTTGGAAAGAGGGCTCAGCAACACCAAGCTTACGTCGTCGGTGGCGCTGATGCCTGAATCAACGACTGATATCAGTCCTGGTCGATATGTTCTTTAGGTGAGGACGTGACTGCATGTATTATCTTCTGGAAATGTTATATCTCGGATGTACACAACAAACTCGCCTAACCGGTGACTTTATGTAGCTTGGACCAGGATAATATATTACACATGCACGGTCTACTGGCTCTTCTGCAATAACATCCTCCCGCCCCCAGAATCTACAGCGAGTTTGAAGAACTGATCCACCGATATCCTACAGCGTCCATCTAGCGTCACGTGATACCGACCGCCTCTTTCACTGTCAGCCATTGTGTTTTTAAGTATATCGTCAAAAATAAATTTCTTGATATCTGGATCATCAGTTTACTGCAAATCACATGTGATTGGATATTGTCTTCTATATAGTGAAGTGGCAACATGGCCCTGACGAGTTTGGGAATGCTAATAAACGATATCTCGCCTGACGACGAGTGCAAAACTGAGTTCCTTAGCAGCTCCTTCAGCATCCTGTCTTCAGAAACATGATATCCTTGATCCCGATTCAAACTTTTCCTCCAAAGAACTGACCAATAGCTTCCCGTGTGTAATAGCAAATTCCCCTTCTCTCCAGCAGCTTTTCTTGGTTTGCCTTAGGTGGTCATCGGCAGTCGAATCATCTCAGAATGACCGAATGTGATATCCGAGTTTAAAAATATTATTCTTTGGTCTTATCTTTAAGGTATTGGACATATACTAAACTTTCTTTCTATCACTTTGCTGTTCCTACATGCTTAAGAAAAGAGAGTTTCAAATATCAACTTGATTTTCAACAAGATACTGTTGATACAGAAGCCTTCCACCAATTCAACCCTGTACCCGGCCGTGGTTGCCAAATGCGGAAGAAGTGCTTCGGCCTTGCTATCTGGAACTACCATTATTCAGCATCTATAATCTCTCGCTACTTTAATTCCATCATCAACCCTTAATCTTTCATGGCTCATGGTTGAAATTTGGACGTCAATCATTTCCAATCTGCAATAATCATCACCTGCAGCATCAGAAATGGTATCTCGAGCAACAGACTCTCATGGTAAGCGCAAGGCGGACGCGACTTCACCAGCACGAGAGGGATCCAGTCAATCAATGGCAATCGCCAACGACCGCAAGAGACTTGGCCATTTGAAAGATGGTAAGAGAGCAACTTGAGTATCACGTGTAATAAAGCGCTGAATAAGAAAGGTCAAACCCCGACAGTAACTGCCAATGGAGTAGACAATCAAGACTCTCCCATCGCAGATGGGGGACCAGATGAAGTCGAAAATAACTCGGAGGACATAGGAGAAGATGGCAAGGAGGAGAAGGAAGAGCTTGACAAAGAAGACTTTGATGAGAGATATTCTGATGAAATGAATTCTGATGAATCAAATTCTGATGAATTGAATTCTGATGAGATAGGAGCAATCGCGTGTGACTCATTTGGTGATATCGACGACGAAGAGGAATCTATAGGTCCAGTAGAGACGGAAGTGGAACAGAACGAACATTCTCTGAGTGATCAGATACTCACCTTCAAGATTTTCCTGGCAGAAGATGAAGGCGACGGGGAAGAGTTTACACACTGGATGCAGACCATACATGTTCACTGCAGCTACGAAGGAGAGGTTATTGGACGAGGGTTTGGCCGATATGTGCGGAGAGATAGGATTCGGGCAAGTTTCTGGAGAGATATGGAGGAGCCCTGTCAGGAACTATCCACGATAGCTTTCGAAATTTTCGATCGCTATGGTCGTCTCAGGAAGGATTTGAAGGACCACCCAGTCCAGCACGGGACCGGGGTTTGGGGTTCTGAGCTTGACCTAGGATCCTTTTTTGTCATCGAGTACTTGCTTGTTGATAAAGAGTGGCGTCGCAAGTCAATCGGAACTAAAATTGCAACCTATCTCATTGAAAAGTCTCAAGGGAATGATAGACACCCCCAGGTTTCTCTCGCAGCACCTGGGTGGCTTACCCATGAAGTAGAGTCGGAATTCCGCAGCAAGACAAAGAATGAACAGAGAGAGATTAAGTTTCGTGCACATGATGATGCAGTCTCCTTCCATCGCTCGCTTGGCTTCCGTCGGATTGGAGCATCCAATTGCTTTGGCCTTGCAGCAAATATAAACCACCCAGCGCGTGCACTAATGCCGAATGATGACTTTGATCCAGCGGAAGAAAAGCCGGATCTAGATGAAGCCCCAGAAGAAGAAAGTGATGCAGATTGGGGTGTAGAAGAAAGTCAAAAATCTTGGCGCCTGAAGCTTCTAAAAGAGAGACTTCCACTTCACTATGCCGCTTTCACCCTCCCTGATAGCGAATGTGTAGCGTTCTTCAAGGCTTGGAAGACAGAAAAGAACAGTCCGGAAGAGTGGATCAAATTGGACCGATACTCCAACAATATTATGCACATTGCAGCTTGTGAATTCAAAGCGCAAACCGTCCGTTGGTTATTCGATGATTCAGGTAAAGGGCATATTCTAAGCTTGGCTAGAAATGTGAAGGGCTACACTCCCATCGAAAAGCTGGAAACCGACCTGGAAACCGAGAGAACTAGGCGACACCAAGGAATGATGACAGTGGACATATCAGAAAGCTTCTCCGGATACGCACCAGAAGCTATCGGCTGCCTAGTAGCTCTGCGGAGGTTGAGTAATCCTTCTCAAATCCAATGTGCTCAATTAAAATTCGGATGCACATGTGGCAAGTGCATCGATGGGTTTTTGTCGCCACGTATGTGTTTTGCTCTGTTGTGCCAAGCAGAAATTACTCACGACTTGTTGACCGTATTTGATGAAGATGGGCAGATGTGGTTGATGATGCATCACTACTTAATTACATATGTTGCCCCAGATATCCAAAGAAACTTTGCCACAAATAAATCATACCGGCGAGGCTTCGCCAATCTATTCCTCCATGCTGCTACTGCCCTGCGCAGTAAAAACCCTCCAACCCTTTCTAATATCTTAATGGAATTCGAAGATGCCAGCGAGTGGCCACCTTATACCAGAAACTTCCTTCAGAGAGGGGGCAGACCTGAAAGCGTACTGAGAACTTTGTTTGAGAATACGCTAGAGCAGGATGAATGGGCTGGAGACGGCTCGCACATGGAGACCTTTGAAGACCAAGTCAAAGCTTTGCCAGAGTGTCGGAATGACCATGAATTCGGATTTGTGGCTCTGGCTTGCGGATTGCCGAATCTAACGCGTCTGTATGGCTAAGTTACCTAGGCGAAAGAGCTGGAGGTTGACATTCAACTGTAAAACCTCGTCCTACGACATAGTATTTCAAGATCAGGTTCAAACTTTCAAATTGACAACAACCAAATGATAGCCGCTGCGTTCTTTACATGCAAATTCGGCGCTTTACTTATTTGATATTAAGCAAGGACAATAATGGGTTATCTATCGGTAGACACTGATGTAATGACTATTATGCTTTTTGCATTGCATGCACTAGATTATAGAGCTAGAGTGAGCTACTGAGCCTCTTTTTGCAGAAGAAGTTATGTAAAGAAGAGAGCGTGGAACTTGCTTAGCTCAGCAATAGAAAATTAAGAATTACAATACCACACCTGCATTCTTTCACATGGATAGAGCAAAACGTGCATGGTTAATGGTACACATGTTTCATTAAATCCGCGGTTCGTATTTGAGAGGAAAACACATCCACAGTACGTATAACTCCTCAAAATTCGGTAACTCAAAAGTCACCAGTCTCTACCGTCAACTTACGCCTGCGAGCTGCATGTTACTGTGATCAAAACATGGGTTCGTGAACATGTTTTCAGCTGGACAGTCGGGGCGAGGTTCGGATGCTACATGGGGTTCGTATTGCGCCCCAGGCATAAAGCAACGACACGAATCAGATGGCGAGGGGGCCATGGAGCCAACAACTTGTAAAGTGTTGGAAAGATGACAAGAGTTGAAGATCACCTGGAAGTATTGAAGCTAACGCAAAGCTTGCTAGTATGAAGAGGTTTCGTAAGTATCATAGTGTGCTTACTCGCAGTGTTAAGAACTGCCGGGTACCCCCACCCAACCCAACTTATATACCAAATAATAAATCGAATCTTTAAGCGGCTGTCTAGTCTTACAGCGCTACAGCATCGCTTGGCTTTTGGCCCCCTAAGGAGCAGGTATATATGAAAAAATTACAATGAAAAACCTTCGGGTATCTACGCACATAGATATGTCACTATCTTGTTGTACTTGTGCAAGGGCATACTGTCCTGACTTTACATCTATATATTTAATTTATATCTAATTTATCATTATGTTTCTACTATGATTTCGCCCCTTTTTAACCTTTCTTTGAGGTCCTGCAGCATCTCACGTTCTTCCTCTTGATACTTGACAAACTTGCTCTCTCCCATTCCACCAATTAAGGCAAACGTCTCTTCAATAAGACGTCGTGCTTCATCTTCCTTAGCTCCGCCCTGCTTCCACGTGCTTGCAATAATTGTCCTCGTCGTCCCAAAAGCCTGTGGAGAGTCCGGTCCACATTTTTCATGTGTCTGCCACACCGGTAGTACTTCTCGCGCTGCAGCCTCCGCGGAGGCAAAATTGCCGTTCCGCAAGCTCAGATCGGACATCATGTTCAACCATGAGAACCGTACCCTGCCCTCAGTTGTCTCAAGCAGCGTGCGGAGGGTCTCCTCTTCCTCTTTGGGCAGGCCGAGGAACTTCTGGATCGTGACGATGCCGAGAAGCAATTCTCTCCACGCTATCGGGTTTGCGACATGGAGCTTTTGGGGCGCTGCTGCGGCCTCGCGGGAGGAGACGGACGATTGGAGCTGTGAAAGCAGGTAGCGTAGCCGGTCAGGGATAGAGAGCGTGTCATCAAATTCCATCTTTTCGAGCTCATCTGGCTCGTAGCAAGCGGAAAAGTTGCGCGCCACTGTGAATTCCATATCCTTCCAGAATGGAGTGTCAGGCACATCGAAATCCCACTCAAATTTAGGCGCCTGTGCCGTCGCCGGCTTCTTTTCTGCGTTTGAATCCATGACGGATGTGAGAAGTGTCAGCTAGGTTATATGAGCGTAGTTAACTATTGCAAATGAATTCACATGGCAATAGAATAAGCAGAACCAGTGGAAAAGGAAGAGAGAGAAGAAAGAATGAGGCTGAGCTTTTTATCAAATCAGAAGCTCAGAGGCAAGTCCCACATGTTACCCCTGGATCTATAGGACCTGCCAAAATGGGAACTAATAAAAAGACACTTGATGTTTTGTAGCAAAAAATTATTATTAGATCAAGAATAGTAGGCGACAATATATCAAATCATTCTAACTCAGAGGCAATGTAAACAACAAGTAGATTCAGACTATGTCAAAAAGGGTGGGCGGAATGGCATCGCAACACTTGCCGAAAAGAGAAAGAAGCAAAAATGATTGGCAATCATACAGATGCACATCATGTGATTCGGGTATGGTTTTGGTATATCGTGATTCTCATTTGCTCATTTCGATACCAGTCTGGTGGGCAAGCAGATATCCTCCTCACAAATTGTGGTATTTCCCCGTTCTATAAGTAATGCCAACGCCGAATTTCAAGGCTTTTTTGCCGCTACGTAGTTATATCCCATGCAGCGGACCTGAAGACTTCACTCTACTTTAGATTAACACCCGCACGACTGGACTTAATGATTGTCTGGATGATCTTTTCATTGTGATCTGGATCTTCTGGGTCAAGAGATTGGAGATCGATGTCTGGGAAAAATTAGTGGTGCCTCTTCACAAAATGCCGAGGAAGAATTTTCTTACTGAATTGCTTAGCAATCGATACCAAGGCCTTGTAGCTCTTCTCGTCGAATATGAAGCTGATACTGACTCCGACACGTCCAAATCTTCCTGTGCGACCAATTCGGTGAAGATATGTCTCAGGATCAGGCTCGTCGCCACGACCTTTTGTAGGAATGTCATAATTGATAACCATGGTAACCGATTGTACGTCAATACCACGAGCAAGAACGTTGGTTGTAATCAAGACTTTAGCTCGTCCATTCCTGAAGTCTTCTAAAATCCGATCTCTATCTGCCCCCTCAAAAGCACCGTGCACAGCAACCACCTTATGGCCGGCATTATTGAGCGCGTTCGCGATTGCATCAGCAGTCGCACGAGTCTACGATATTAGTAATGACATTAGAAGGGGAGAGAGAGATACGTGCCTTAACGAAGATGATAGAAGACCCAACAGTCATGCAATCATATAGCGAGACGAGAGCTGCGAATTTATCCTTCTCACCACCAGTGCAATCCATATACATCTGCTTGATACCCGAAACTGTGAGATTGTTGCGTTCTAGCTTTATGGCATTCGCCTGAGGACAAAATTGCTTTGCATAGGCGTCGACTTGATCAGGGAAGGTTGCGGAGAAGAGAAGAATTTGGTTCAGGCTGGGGATCATCCTGGAGTAGTGTAAGAAGGTAATTTCATATAATACTTAGCATAACTTACTGTCGAAGGCGCATGCACTGGTCTCCAAGACCTTGCTGGTCAAGCATATTGTCTGCTTCATCTAGACACATGATACGAATTTGTGAAGGATCCAACTGACGGCGTTTGATGAGATCCATAACGGTCCCTGGAGTACCCACAACTACCATGGCTTGTACCTTTGCGCCTCTTTCAACCTGGAGAAATATGTTAGTGCTGCGAACTTAGAAACCACAATGGGAAGGTAATACACACCGATCCTGGAACCGCAGCTTGAACCGTCAAGCCATCAACAAAACTTCCAATAGTACCAAAAACGCCCTCAATTTGTCGGGCCAATTCTCTGCTGGGAGCAAGTACCAAGGCTTGTGGTGAGGTAGCGCGTGAGTAGTCAAGTCTGCTTAAGACAGTGATGACGAAAGCAGCAGTCTTTCCTGTCCCTGATTGGGATTGCGCGATCATATTCCGAGGAGGGTCAGCCAGTAAAAGAGGAAGAGCTTTTTGTTGAATTTTTGACGGTTTAGAATAGTTCATAGAGTAGAGACCTTTGAGAATGTTCTCGTTTCTAGAAAATGAAAACTTTTAGTAGAATTACAGGAGAGACCATCAAAGTGACTTACATGCCGAGCTCCTGGAAGTTCTGAGTGGAAAATAAAGGGCTATCTTTGTCAATTTGCAAATCCGCCAAAGTTACTTCCACCTCAAATTCATTGTCCTCCTGCAAAGCAGAGCCAGTATTTGGTTCAGTGGCACCATCCGCCTGGGGAATGTCTTGAGGGGCATCATTTTCGGCAGCACCGACGGTTGATGCAGGAGGCGAAGGGACATCATCAGCCCACGAGGTACTTGGAGCAGAGGGAGCTTCGGCAGGCTTGGTGATCCGATCCGCCAAAGATGGTGATGATTTGGTGTCTTCCGCCATGTTGCTAGCTGGTAAAGGTATGCGAATGCGTCCAAGTGGCAGATATATGCAGAACACACGAAGAACGACGTGTAGGTTGTATGCCGACACCTGTAGTGTTTGCGCTTGAGCCTGATGCTGAGTTCAAGTTGGAGGCGAAGCAAGCTGTTTAACTGGATGAAATTGAGATGCGGAAAACGCCGATATATACAATAGAGAACCGCAAGGGAGGTGTTTAATCGTATCAGTTTCTGCCTCGGACTAACGATGGAGGAGAAAGTGAGATGGGCGTGGTTGTGTGGTTGAAGGTTGAAGAAATTCCAGTTGAAGTTGCACCGTGAGTTCCACTGGGACCCAGAGCCTCAGTGGGGCAATCCGCGGGGTCTTTCAGACACCTTGATGTTCAGGCCAGCCAGTCACGTGGAAATATAGCCGTGGCCGCGTCGGATCCCATCGGCCGTGCCAAGCCCGCAACTCTTGGGACGGACTGGAGTTGGAGTAGTGGGGAGAGTAAAGTGAGGTGAGGGCATCCACCTACTGCTGCGCCTGGGAAGACACTGGCACCCACCCACCCACTCCTACATCTTCATATGGCATTTTACTTTGGAATATGAGCCCGCTAGTACCTGCTTCCTCCCAAGTAGCTTCATGTTGATCTTTGTTTTATGTGCAAGGGAAAATGACCGACATTGACATTGCCCCGAACTTTGGCCTTGAGTTGAAGGTAAGTCAGCTATATCCCCGTAGGCCTGCTTAGCCACGGCACTAATGGCAATCCTATAGGATGGATTCAAAACCGTCAATTCCTGGGTCTCGAATGGTATACTATGGCTGGATGATATCCAGCAATTTTACCGGGAGCGAAGTGTAATCGAGAAGGAATACAGCGCGAAGCTGGCAGCATTGGCGAAGAAGTATTATGAAAAGAAGGCAAAGAAGTCTAGCAGTCTAAGTGTGGGCGATACGCCTCTCATGACACCCGGGTCCTTGGAAAGGTATGCTAGCAATGTGTCATATCGTTTGGGACGTGAAAGGAGGTTTCGCTGACAGCTCTAATAGCGCATCCCTTACCACCTGGACAACCCAACTCACCACTCTGGAATCTCGAGCTGCAGAACATGATCGGTTTGGCGGGGAGTTGGAATCTCATATTGCGGTTCCCATCAAAGTTCTTGCAACAAAGTACGAGGAAATCCGGAAACGACATGCGGAATATGCGGAGAAATTGGAGAAGGAGAGGGAATCCTCATACTCAGATCTGCGGAAAATGAAAGGGAAGTACGACGCTGCATGTCAGGAAGTTGAGAACAAGAGAAAGAAGTCCGAGTCTGCCTTCGACTATTCCAAAAGCAAAGCGCAGAACGCATATGCTCAGCAACAAATCGATATGCACAATGTTAAAAATAGCTATCTGATGGCTATAAATGTTACGAACAAGCACAAAGAAAGGTACTATCACGAATACATCCCGGATTTGATCGACAGTTTGCAGGACCTCTCAGAATCGCGGACGCTCAAGTTGAATGGGATTTGGTCATTAGCAGCGGAACTTGAGACGGGCATGCTAAAGCGCAGCACCGACTTTCTCTCTCACCTTTCTGGCGAGATAACTCGAAACGTTCCATCTCTGGACTCGATGATGTTCGTTCGGCATAATGCAGGATCGTGGCAGGAACCACCAGATAAGGCATTCGAGCCTAGTCCCGTATGGCATGATGATGATGCCATGATTGTTGATGAGACCGCAAAGATATTTTTGCGAAACGTATTGGGTAAATCCAAAGGGCAGCTAGGTGATCTTCGGAGAGAGGTAGACAAAAAGAGACGAGAGATAGAAAACGTCAAAAAAGTGAAACAGGCTATTAGAGATGGAAGAGACAAACGGAGTGAGGTCGACATTGTAAGCGCGATTTTCATGATGCAAGAGGATCTGCATCAGGTTGATCATAAACGCCTCACAGCAGAAGTTGAGACAACAACAATAACGCAAGCTGTGGGTGACGTGACTGTTGGAGCCAAGAGCCATAATTTCAAATCACAGACTTTCAAGATCCCCACCAACTGCGACTTGTGTGGAGAGCGAATATGGGGTTTGTCAGCGAAGGGCTTCGATTGTAGAGATTGCGGTTACACCTGCCACAGTAAATGTGAGATGAAAGTCCCAGCCATGTGTCCTGGCGAACAGACTAAAGAAGAACGCAAAAAATTGAAGGCAGAACGACAAGAAGCAGCGAATGGATTGAAAAGTCCAACTGGTGATAGCAACACCGCTGAGCTACCAGCTATAAGTAGGACAAACACCATGAACTCTCTCAGCTCCGGATATGCAGCCAGCGCAAATAGATCTGTCACAGGTCCCGGACCCAAAACACCTAGCGATGAGCCGGCACCTGACAGGCCTACAGCTCTGAAGCCTCAACTAAGCGGTGCTGCAGGTGCTCGGAAAGGCCGAATAGTTGCACCGCCTCCTTCAGCATATATCAGTGAATTACCTGGTAGCAGCACGAGTTTGAACGGCTCCGGGCCGGGATCGTCAAGTGAACAGAAGGCGAAGGTAATTTACGCATACGATTCAAACGGCGAGGGTGAAATCTCAGTTGCTGAAGGTAAAGAAGTTGTGGTATTAGAACCCGACGGTAAGCCTGTTGTTTCCCTTTCCCCTCCTAAGTTCGCCTCTTCTCCACTCACAGAGCTAACCATCTCCAGATGGTGGCTGGACCAAAGTTCGCTTCCTCAACTCCACTGGCCTAGTCCCCACCGCATATATTGAGCTTCTTCCTCCTCCTCGTCCCACATCCCTCTACTCCAACTCTGGCTCCTCTATCCAATCCTCCAAGAAACAAGGCCCAGCAGTAGCTCCGAGACGCGGGGCCAAAAAATTGAAGTATGTAGAGGCATTATACCCTTACGAGGCGCAGAGTGAAAGTGAGTGGAGTATGATAGAAGGTGATAGGTTTGTGCTGGTCAAAGAGGATGGCGGGGACGGCTGGTGCGATGTTGAACGGGGGGGCGTGGTGAAGAGTGTACCGGCTACTTATGTACAGGTATCTTGAAATGGGAAGATGGGTTCGTTGTGGATAGTGGCGATTTCTTGCTGGCATCGGGTTGTGCATGGTATGGCATAGCAGGTTAGGCGTTCGGTGTGGTTGTGGAGGCTAGCTAGGGTTGTTAGGTCACAAATACATCTCCGAAAAATAGATAGTATTTAGCAAGTACTATGTCGAAATTTAACCTCTTGAAAGAATAATAGAGAAGTATAGATTCGGTATTTCATGTCGGAAAGTCTATTGAAGAACGAATACAAGATTCAACTCAGTCCAATGGGGAAATATTAAAATGTTCACTCTATTTGTATCGTAGATGGTGTTGGCTGTACATATTCGGCGGATCTCGTAGGACAATAAATAGTTCAATGTCAGACGGATATAAGCAGGAAAAACTTTATAGATCTAGATTTACAGGAATCTAGCTGCGTTTTAAGAAGACAAGTTATTCTGGAAGTAATTATATTTTGGCAATAGCGTTGACTAGGTTTTCTTACAATAGTGCTTGTGAAAAGACCATGCCAACTTCTGGTGTTCTTGATTACAATACCAAACATTATGACACCCACTGCACGCTTTAGTATCCGGCAGTGGAGCTCCACAATGTCCACACCACTTCTTCGAGGCCCTCTCTTCCCATCTTTCCTTGACTTTCTCAGCGACCTTTTTGAGCCAGGGATCGTCGTTACACGGGCCGATTCTCTGACTCAATTTGGTCTCATCGTCCACCTTGCCGTGCGCTACCTTCTCCATTCGATCATAGAACTCGTCCATAGTATCCAACGCAAAGAGCCCCTGACCTTTGCCCCCGGGTCCCCGACCGATATCTCCAAATTGCATAGATGAGAGATCTATCACCGAAGTCATATCCTCGACGTCAGGAGGTGCAAATCCGACAACAGCATGTAGTAAAATCTTGCTCTGGCCGCTGATGTAGGTGTTATTTTCAGGGCAAACGGAGGCCATAATTGTATGACGAGGTTTGACAAGTGTCATTTCTAATATCACTCGTTTATTAAGTGTTGTTATGTAAGCATCCCCTGGGACTTTGCCTTTGGTGTCACTAGGTCCGTGACGAATGCGGACTAGTGTTGAAGGTAGATACAAGTCAAAGAAGTGCTGAAATAGTGTAACGCTATTGTAGCATCCGTCGTGTGCACGTGCTTGCCAGAAAATAGTTTCTAGTTCCTTCGTAGTGAGAGAAGTAAGTCGATTCTCTGCTGTGATATCTGTTGGGATCATATTATGAGGTAAGTCAGGCGGACTTGTAAGGTCTATCTTGCTAGCGTGATCAGGAGACCTGTCAAAGATAAAAGTCGTCCGTGGTCGTGCATCGTCCTCCCATACTTTAGCAAGGACAACGGTCTTTGGTGTTTCTCCGGGACGGGCAAGCTCTCGAAGTTTCGAGTGTCGGAAGCGCGGCTCTGTAACACCTCTTTCATAGTTGAGGAGCAAGGCAATATCGTGCAAATCAAGAACATTTTTATCGTCCGCCATTGGGTAAGCTATTGTACCCCTTAGGTCTGGAATATGCTGGCAATCAATGGTTCTTTGAATATCAGTGATAATTCTGCCTGAGTTTCAGTTTTTCTCAATGTTTGAGAAAGCGCTAGTTCCTATTGAATTGATCCGTTTCCAATTGCGGTTGACTTAAAATAATGTTGATCCAAAGTGGCTACGTCACGTGGTTGTTCTAAGCGAAGCCCCTTTTCGAGCTACTCTACCTGTGATAGTAATTGGAGACTACTACCTGCGTGGATCTTTGGATTGGTATAGACATTTAGGGCTTTTTCTAGAGCTTTGGCATAATTCGCATATTAGCTAACACTAGCCACAATATGGTTATCTGATCATCACACCGACTAATAATAACAGCCTTCCCAGGTGTTTTCTCGCCATATCAAGAGAACGCTTCTTATTTTTCATTTGTGATTCTGTTCAAATTAACTTTGAAGTTATTATTCTGATACAATCAAAATCGTGTCTACAGAAATTTTAAATTTTTTTTTGAAAAAAAAGGTGCTAGTTAAGCTTAGATACACTGTGATTATGAAGTTTTCCCGGAGTATATTATGTCAAATCCCAGCGTTAAATCTCGATATATATCTTAGATAGAGCTACAATCAACACTTCAAGTCCCATATTTCAGCAAATTATCAGTGCTTGGGGATTTCAATCACAATGATTAGCGTCCATATTTGCGAGCTCGCAATTGTTTTTCCTCTGTTCAAACAAGAAGCTGAACAACTTACTTTAGCCATTTTTGGGCAACAGAACAATGTATCATTGTTTACAGATATAAGTTGCGATATCCTGCCTTCTCATCATACCGAATTTAAACATCCTCCATCATTGCTCTTTATTCCCTCTCCTGACCATCTATTACTTCACCTTTCACGTCATTTTCACTACAAATCACCGCTATGAATCAAATCAACCTATCGTTGCAGCCGCTTCTAAAAATCAGTGATTCACTTGTTTCTGCACGAGTGAAGATTAAGAGAGTCCTGGGGAAGCCTAGATTTGAGACAGCTATCGAGAACGATGCTCTGGCACCTCAGAAAGCCAACTTCGGAGCAAATCCCCGGACGCCTAGAGGTCAGTTCGAAACTATTTGTTATACTTGGACACGTCACATTTATCCCGTTGCCAAGGGCATAGCTCGCAATATTAATAAAACCACTGTGGTAAACTGGTGCAGATTTCGCGAACTCTTGAAGAAACGCCTCGAGCAACCGCTACAAGACATTTTTACACGAGACGACATTGGGTCCTATCACGCCAAAGATGCGCAATTATTCAACAATCTCGAGATTTACTTCGATGCGATTAGAACTATCTTGGAGTGTGTTGAACGCGAGATCCATAATGCGACGATATTGGAGAACTACGAAAACAAAATACAAGCAGCATGGAGAGAGAATCAGGAACTGAAAAATAAATTTGCCCTCTCATCAATGGTGAACGGCAGTATAATGTGTACCCAAAGCTCTTCAAAGAACTTTACTCGTATTCCCAATCCAGCTGCTACCCGGGTGCAAGGTGACACGATTTCGAGAGGCCGAATGCCTCTTCCAAGCGCTCGTACTGCTCGAGCTGCCAGCACCGGCCTCACTATTGTATCAAGCAATACGCCTGTGTCTCTGGTAACGCCAAACATCGCTTTTCAGAGAAGATGATGGTGTCAGCGCAACCAAAACCGCAACCAAAACCAGAGCCAACACTATTTCTACACCAGGCTGATGATTAACTAGCACGATCCCAACTGCAACATCATCTGTTAGATATTTTTTCATCGATAGCGCTGAATGAGCCAGAAATGGGAGTCTGTGGTTTTCGGAAATAAGCCAATAAGATTAGATCAAACGGCGGGAACTTTCCTATCATGAATTCTGACGCCAAGGCTGGACTCTAGACTAGTCATACTATCACGCCTAGTCACGCTCCTTCTAACCATAGAATAAAGAGAAAAACAATGAATCATCCCTCTGGTTAACAATAGTATCTTTGCTATCCTTCAATCCGATGTTCATTCCTTAACCTAGCATATTCTATCTCCGCGGTATCATTTTCCTTGCAAAGAACACTCTCATGATGTTCTATGAACTTTGTTGCAAGTCACTCCTTTCAAAATTTAGTTCTCAACTTAGAAAATTTGCAGAAATGATCTGAAAGCCATTGAATTATCAACTTCAACACGGTGGTCATTTTAGATAGAAGAAATGGGCAATCAATCGCTGTCGACATACCTTAGTTAAATATTATTCTCGGCTTCAATAGCACATAAATTTTCTGGTATCTTTGTTTCTTGAGGCATTTCTTGGTATCAGTGCGAGGACCGGATAATGTGAGCTTCCGGGTCAGGATATAGCAAAGTCCTTGATTCGTCAACCAAGATATCGATGAGGCATACTCGCCCGCCATTGAGACTATGAGGTTTGATTTTAGCGCTTGCAACTGCTTGACCCGACCGAATATATCTTGATATTCGATCTGACTGCCGAGTGTCCCAAATAGATCTGTCAAATGTGCGCATGAGATCCGGTAAAGACTCCGTGTTGGAGTAATTCGGAACCACTATATCTACCCACGGGGAATTGGTTCCATTGATGAAAATAATAAATTTATCCCCGTCTCCGTCCTCAAACATAAATGCTCCTCTGATGCGATCCGGAACAAGGTTGAAATAGAAGATGCTGGAATTATAATCAAAAAGATCACCTTTTTGACATGCTGAAATGATACCAGTATCAGAAGAGGTCAGCATCCTAGCGGTATGAAACCGAGTTAGTTTATATCCAGCTTGTAGTGCGGAGGTAACTGATAGAATGTGTATCTGCACGGCATCAAGGTCAACATTAGCTTTCCCAGTGTAGTGTAGCTCGTTTGTCTGCTTGACGTAGAAGACTTCTCGCGGCAGTTGTCTCGTTCCGACACCTCCGGGATTGATTGATACCAGCTTATCTGATTTTGATCTCAAGTATTGGTCCTTATGGACATTCACTAGGTAAAGTCCGGGTCGTTTGCTGGTGCCGTGCCATTCACAATTCAAAGGCGCAAATAAGCAGCCGTCAAAATGAAAAGATGGCAAAGGAATTATTACTTCAAGCAAAGTGAGCTCTAAGCGCAAGCCTTTGTTGGTCATCCAGTAAGGAGTTGACGAATCGTCAAGATTTTCCACTCTTACAATATCGCCCGATCGTCGAAACGCCGAAGGTGAGAGAGCTAAAAGTCCAACCAACTCGCTATTTGTTGCACGTGAATCCCTTTCAGCCCATGCAAAAATTGATTCATCATCGGAAGTCTTTATTATCTCAAGTTGTAACCTGTAGAATGCTTTCCGGCCTTCCCCATACAGTGTAGGCATATTCAGGCCAAATATCCCTAACAAACAATATGCCTGGTCTTCAATTCTGGTGGTTTCTCGCATCGAAGCCCAGGACATTTTCTGGGCAACCGATGCACTCTCGAACTCCGCCATATTTTTTATTTTTGTGATTTCCGAAAGGAGCTCTCTCAAACTTGACTTGGTTCCAATCTCCTGCCAAGATTCATCATAAAATATTACCGTCTCAGGCGCAAGAAGCTCTTGCAATGTCCATCCCCTTGCTATATAGAGTTCTTGAGTTAGCTTATCAATGCTAACATTTAGGGGATTATGAAATTCGCGCAATTGATCCAGAGACATCTAGTACGTCTTTATAGTAACATAAAAGGCTCACGGAAAACATGTACTCCCCCTAGTAGTGAAATAAAATGAATTCAGTATTACTCACTAAACCACTTAGATCTACGAAAAGCAGAATTGTTGAGGTAGTGTTGAGAAGTTCTGCTGGAAGTCCCGCTGGTGGACGGGACATCAGAAAGGTACGCGTAGCAAACCTCTGCCATCCTGTACCATTTAAACATCGAATTGATTGCCTCCGAAAGCTCCGAACTACTCGACTTATTGATGCAGCACGTGTCCATCCAGATATATTTCCAGCCGTCCAAACATGCGACTCGACATGCGTTTCTGACCTTGGCATACCCCTTCAATGGGCCATATCCTCCAATTTTCAGGTTTTGAAATGTAAGTTCTTCATCCTCCCATCGATGAGAAAGAATTGCATACGGTGGGATGGTGACGTCGAAGAATTCCTCCAGTTGAAAGGTGACAGTATTGAGAAGCCGCATGCTCGATAGCCTCGCCCTCAATATACTAATATACTAATATTTATGGCCAAGCCGTTTCAATTCGAAAGTGAGACACCGGTGCTACAGTCTACTGGGATCTTATACTCCTTTTTTGTGTGTTGGGTGATTGATTATAGAACAACTAATGGCAAGCATGGAAGCCTTGTGTTCTCTCAAGCCAAGCCTCCAATTGCATCTCCAATTGCTATTTTTAGAGATTGTGGAATTGCGTTATTCTGGATCAACAATTAAATATAAAGCTTTCCTCAAAACATTCACAGATATATTTAACTGCTATTATAGCAAATGTTTGCTCAATTGTAGCTGCATACTCATTTACGTCTCTATCAAATACTCTTGACCAGTGTATGAGCGGCTGGTTTTCCGTGCCACAACCTGGACCGTTTTTGGCATGTTTCTGTAACTACATGGAACAGCGTAAAGAGTCGTCACGTGGTGAACTGGCGGAGTTGTAACCTCTTAACTCCCCTCCCTCTCCTCCTAAAAAGTCAATCTGTTCGCTCGCTTGGCTACCTGTCGCTTCATGCGAGGTAAACACCTGCACTTGCAACTTTCGGAATTGTCTTCAATTGTTTGATGTATTCTGGCCTGATAACCTGATCTTTGACTATCTTGAGCTCCGAGTATCCTATGCGATGGCTGCTACCCAGCATCTGCAGGTTTTTGATACCTACGGTCGCGGCGAAGAAGATTTCTTCGGTCAATTCTCGATGCTTCCGCCAGAGCTGCGACTGCGCATCTGGCAATGCACATTGGAAAAACATCGTCTGGTAAATATTGAGTTAGAATTTCCATCGGACGGCAACGATACTCCTCCATACTCAACTACAAATGCACTCGGCAAGATTGTCAGTGGTCAATGGTATCTTGCTACAGTACAAGGATTTCAGCTGAATAGCAAGCTACTACGCGTAAATCGCGAGTCACGAAGTGTGGCACTTGCTTTTTACCGCATTCATATTCCATGCTACAGGCGTAAAGAATCCTATAAGAGCATGTCGTTATACCGCCATTGGGCTGCTAGAACCGAGAGGACAACCCTTTACTTCAATCGAATACGACTACCTGCAGCCAAGTTCTTCTATGAAGGTTTTCTGGAAGATTGTAACAGAAAGCGACGCTTAGTGCTTCTAATCCTTCGGTAAGAATCACTAGCGGGAAGCGCTACCATGCCTCAAGTCTTCTCCTTTTGCTAGAGGGAGAAGTAGCCGGTTACAAACTCTCTATAGTCCGATTTCCCCTTTTTCCTTTTTTTCTTTTTTTTCTTTTCCTTATTTTCTTGTAACCTGCTTATATTAAATTTTGGTCAAAGATGTCGTAGCGCGTAACATAAATACCTAAGTATGCGGTGCCGTGATATGGTACATTGCTTTGATTGGTAGTTGTGAGCTCAAACTGCCACAATTTTCAACATCCATGATGTCCCCAATGAAGAGCCTATGGTACACTGACAAGGCTGGAGTACACAGACCGGAAGTCTTACATTACGTGTAATACCAAAACAAAACATAGTTGAGATGCCAAATATAACCCACTGCAAAGGCTCAACCGGCCCTCGAGTCGTTTGGATTACTGCCTGCGCCCCAAATGTAGACGCAAAACCTAAACTCGAGAGTGTCATTGTTGTAGAGTATGCCACGGCCAAAGCTATGCCGGCTGAGAGCCAAAGCAGCCCAGAAGTAGCTTTCAGGTGCCGTGTATGTCTCTGTGTAGCAGCTTATAGGCCGTAAGCAGGGAGTCCAGGGGGTGGCCGGGAGACTATTCTTCAAAGGTGAGGCCAATAAAATACCCAGGAAAAAACATCCCAGCTGCTGCAAGGAAAGAAGGGAAGAGTGTTCGCTGTATTAAAAGTACATCTTGTGCAAGAGTCTCTGATATTGCTAATTGGTCTGACAAATTTCTTGGTGACGGTTTTGTTACTATAGCGCAGAGTGTTGTTTGATTCATTGTACCCTTTGTGCACATAGCTGATATATTATAGTTAGATATTAAGAAACGATCTGAAAAGATAGAAGACAAAACAAAGTAGACGATCCAGACTCGGGTATTATTTTGTTCACGATCTTGAAATTCGCTAAGAAAGATATTAGGAATACTAGGTAAGGTTGATGTGGTTCCTGTAAGAGCCAAGCCTATATTGGGAACTATTAGCATTCAACGTGAATATTAGACAGATCTAGGCCTACTGTACAAGAGGATAATTGGCAGAGCGAGTAGATACATCATTGCACGGTGTGTTAATTTCTCTGCAATATAGCATATTAGCATTTGTATTGTTTAAATTGAAGATAAAAGGGACGTGCTAGATGGGTGAAAGCCTGTTGCCATTACTGTGGTGGTTGATAGTAAGCAGCTGTTTAAAGTGCGATTGCCTAATTCAACTGTTTGTTAAAATGTTAACTTAGTAAATATCGAGTTGTTTAGTATACTTGTAACACTAATAAAATCAAAAGGATGTAAAAGCTATTGGAAGATCCACGACCTACCTTTTCAAAGGTCAAGCTGCTATTATATAGAGGATAATTATTTAACTCTTATTTTGCTTTAGATAGAGAAAATTACATACCATATTTATTCACACAGTACTAGCGCTCCCCTTTTCTGAGAAAAGATTAGACTCAATTGGCATGTTTCTAACCCCAAGCGTTTCAGAGTAACAAAGCAACAGATGTGATTCAGAACCGGGATGTATCGCGTTAAATTTAAAAGTTGATGGATACACTACTCTAACAAAGGGTTTTTATTAAGCTTGAAGTGTTGAATCATCTCAAGAAAGGGAATGAATACTGGCTCTTTACGTAGAATTACGGGCGCTGGAGCCTGGAGTCCCAGGGCCAGCACCGGCCCAAAAGCGAAGTTGGCATTTAACTTAATCTTAAGGTTGATGTAAAGGTTAGAAGTTATATTGTTTCATACAAGCGCCATGTCAGAATTTGATCAATTTACCTTGGGGCTCTTTATGAGTTCAAAGTTAGAAACAATACTATAGCGGCTCTTTTTTGGAGCAAAGTTGATATCAAGGGATATTTTAGAGCTTCTACCAGTTTGAGCAGACTTCTCACTGGGTTGAAAATAACTTAAACGAGCGCTTAGCTCCAGCGGTTCATCAGCATCTCTTCTCCGAATGATGATTTGAAAGACAAACATCTCAAATGAACGCTGTAAATAGCGCTTAAAAGCAGCTCTTACATTATTTGCAAGTTGACATATAAAACACTAACGCATAAGCGCTTGTTTCCAAGGTTACCCTGACTACATATGAGGCCGCAGTGAATGGTAGAGATGGGTAATGCCAAATTTCTTATTATAGTAATTGCCACCAACATACCATCATGTAAGCGCTGGGTTCCAGGGTCAGTCTTGCCTTCTTGTTGGACATCATTGAATAATAACATGAAAATTGCAAAGCCCCTTACCGCGACAGTCAAAATTAAGTTTCTAACAGCAAAGGCCAACATCAATGCTCCTAAGGTATCATGTAAGGTCAATTAGTCAGGGGTTAGTATTGTTAAGAACGTTAAACATTCTTGAGACATTACCTCACGTAATAATAGTGGGGCCTCTCTGTCTCATAAGGCTGGCCACTCTTGTGTTGCTATTTAGCGGGGCGTCTTAAACCAACAAATGAATTAATCTGGACAACCTAACAAAGCCCATAAGTCGCCATCTTACATAGTGCAAACAATCTTGTATTCAATTTGCCATACATTTTTTCCTGCTCTAAGCTTACAACCTGAGATCGGATCTACTCTTCTTTACTTAAATTAAAGCAAGCAAGAATAAACAAAATGGAACCGCAAGCCTGCCTTGACTATGGTGATATCGTAGACTCCGATGAGGAAGGTGACGTTGTGGACGCATCTGAGCCCATAGAACGGTATGAGCAGGGACTTTATTACCCTTTGTGCATAGGAGAAGTACTAGCTGGGAGATATCGTATTGAGCACAAGCTTGGCTGGGGCGGCTACTCTACTGTCTGGATGGCTCACGACTTACAGTATCAAAAGGATGTTGCCCTTAAGATTATGATTCCAGGCGAGAAAGGAGAGTATGAGTATAGAATACAAAACGAAATTATCCAGGCGGTTCAGGATATCTCTAACCTTGTTACACACCAAGGCTCCTTTTTACTTCCCAGCTACTCTACTGGCAACAATCATCGCGTCTTGGTCCTGCCACTTCTTTGTCCAAGCCTTGGATATCGTACCAATCAGTTACCCGTGAGCACTCGTGTGCAAGCTGCGAGGCAGCTGCTAGTCGCATTGAAAGGCCTGCATGACGTTGGACTGGTTCATCGAGGTATACCATCTTATCCGATATCATTTGACAATTTCTATCTTCTTTCTTCACATACGATGATCTAACCTAATCTACAGACCTCAACGATGGGGCTTTGATGTGGGAAATGCGTTGCTCCTTTGAAGAGTACGTTACAGTATTTAAGTACCAACAACTTGGCCGACCGAAAAAGGTATCACTTGGTGATTATCTTTGGAAGCGGGGCGAGCTTGTTCAGAAGGTGAATATACCTCTGGAATTAGTTGGGAACAAACTTTATCTAGGAGATTTTGGCCTTACGATCAAAAATGGGACCTCGGTACAAATTAAACAGCAAGCACCCTATCACCTCTGCGCCCCAGAGAGGCTTCATGGCGCAGATCCAAGCCAAGCGAGCGACATGTGGAGTTACATGTGTCTTTTTGCAGCTCTATATCTTGGGAATAATGTTTTCTATGGCAATGGGGGTGAATCGACTGCATTTAGCTGGGTCGAGCAGCTGGGTGCAATGCCTGAGCAGTGGAAAGGAAGGTTTTGGTGGCCAAAGGAAGCCAAGGATTTATGGTATGATTGTACAACAGCTCCCAATCCCGAAAGGGACCTTGCAGCTAGAATTGCCCGAATGCGGCCTGATACCGGTCAAGCAGAACGAGAGCTTGTTTTATCTATTCTGTATAAGGGGTTCTGCTACCTGCCGAATCACCGCATAACGGCGGAACAGCTTCTGCAAGACCCATCATTTAAAACTCTTATGGAAATGTACTAGCGTAGAATCTGTATTATCTGACCTAAAATTATTTCCAATCCAATAGAATTTCTAGTGCCTCGTGAATAATTGGTCAAAACTACAGACCGCCAAGCTGTATCGTGCATCACGTTTGGCGAATCTAAACATATCTTAGACACGTTATGTTGCTTGCCAGCTTCAAGAGATTTCCAGACACAAATGACTCACATACTTGTATCGCTGTAGCCTAAGTTAGCCCGGCGCGCGGCTGATCACCTGGTCTAATTGGATGTAAAGTATTACTTCTGGCGCATAAAGAGGCCCCATGGGTTTGACTTCGGACGTTTAATCCTACCGCACGTTAATTCAAACTGAGATCCCTTGTACGTGATTTCATATTTAATCTTCCCAAAGGAGTTATTAGTTGCCTCAAGCTTGATCAGGTTTAGCATAGTCAAGTCCTATCTCTGAATATTTCTCAACTCTGAAGACCGTTCCATAAACATGTAGGCGCTGAGCAACCGTCACGAGTTGGCTTGTGTAATAACATTTACCGAAAATGTTATTTAGTAATGTGTATATAAAGAGTTGATTGGAACACTCTGGAGTATTTTTGATGAAAACTATTCAACAACAAAATCATCTCGCTTTTATTTGATTATCTTATTTTTTTGCATTCTTTTGTATTATCTTCGTTCTGTATTGTGCTACCTTTGATTATCCCTACAGCTAAATTATAGGCCTTTGCTTCGTTCAACGATATGGCAACTCAGTATCCGAACAGCCTTAGTGCTGATGTATGGGAAGGCTCAGTGAACAACGTTACAATTCGGTGGAAGGAGGCTGCGAAGGAGCGCCTATATGCCGAGGCAGGGGGTCAAGGTGTTGACCTGGCAACTATGAAAGCATTGACAGAGCATTTCCTTCATGCGGTTGCTATTCGGCGAAGCAACACAGCAGTTGCTGTGAGGTAAGAACGCCTAAGACATAGCTCGCGAAGAACCTGCATCCTGAGACTTACTTGTTGTGTGTCTTTATAGGAGTGTGCCTCATGACTTTACTATTGATAGCTCACACCCTGAACGAGGTCAACAGCCCGATCCAAATCATATCTCAGGCGAAATCAGTGGAGGTCCAAATGGAAGGCGTGATTTGCATGTTTACTTAAGTAACCTTGGTACCGGTAGTGATAAGTACAACAATGTAACTGTCAATGGAGAATCACTCACCCAGAAATCGAGAAATGGACGGCAACTTGACCCTGCTAGCTGGGGTGTTTCAACATTTAATGGCGGTTCAACGGCTGGTCCACCGGCTCCTGCCTCAACTTCGACTACTACATCAAGCGACGTTGAGTGGGTTTGGGACGAGGATTATCAGAAATATCGATACCTCAACACTACTACAAATCAGTGGGTATGGCAGGAGTAGCTTTCGTAAGCAGTTTGAGGTAATAGTTATATGATGGTGGCTGATGCATACTAATTAAGCTATGGTGGCGGTACAGAATTGAAGTATTAAGTAGAATGAATATAAGCGTTCCACATTTCGGAATAATATTTATATACTGTCCCTAATGTGCACGTTAACCCTGAGTCTTACTGAACAGTTTGCAATGATTTAGTTGAAGAGTTAATGATATTTGTGGCAGTATTTCATTAGGGATATCGAAGTAGTGTGATGAAGAAGTGGCAATATCCAAATCGTTTACCAGCTGTTGCTGTAGGAGATCAGGGGCCTACTGGAATCTTACATTAGAAGATATTTTAATTTAGTGAAGTCAAACTCTCAAACAGCTTGAATAACCAGTTCTAGTCCCTTTTCATTGGGAGACAGCCGCAAGACGCAGCGACGACACAGGACTGGTCGCAAGGTTGGGCTCGAGCTGGAGGGACTAGTGTTGAGGACCTCTACTCGCAATAGGGCCAAAGGACAGGCTCCTCTGCGTCAACATCTGATAAGGTTCTTGTATTCTGATAAGTCTAAGGAAGGAAGCTCTCCGTAGGGAGAGATCTAGGTATAACCAACTAATAGGGATGTAGCGCTTGAGGCCGCAACACTAGGTGAAGAAGTCACAAATCCCTCTTACTCTCAAATTGTCGCACAATCGGACATCAGCATTACGGTATTCAATTCTGTGAGTAGATGCGGGAATTGAATCTGAAAGTGACGCGGCCAATTGTTTCAATATGACAATATTCACGTTCAAGGGTAGAAGCTAGTAGGTGGGTAAGTATTAATCGGGGAGTAAACAAATAAATCTACAAATATAGTTCTACTAGATGAATGGGTGCCGCATACAGAGAAGATATGGTTAGTCTAGTGATAGTGGCGGTGCTATCCATAAAGTCTTAAGTCGGACTTAATAGTGTTAAGTCGAGGAGCACTTTTACCCTGCCTACACAGTAGTCGGTTTAAAGCATACCAGGAAACCGCCGAATCAATATATCTTTGACTTTGATTTGAGACATGGCGGATTAGATGAATTAGCTTTCCTCAGGCGAGTGCTCAAATATCATATTTGGTTCTTATTCATACACAATTTCTCAAGTAACAGTGAACTCAAACCATTCTTTTGTGTCATCAACGACTTGTTATTCCGTTCCTGTACACACAACAGAATGAGCTTTCTCATCGTCGACTTTATAGCCCGTAGCAGGCACAGTCATGATAGCGAGAACACAATTTACAAGAAAAATAAAAAATATCATCCTAGCATGAAATCCATCATGTTCACAGCTCCTGGTGGACAATTTTATCATAATCGCTCGACAAGCCAGGAAACCTCGGCGGCAACCCTGCTTTGGGAACAGGCTTGACGATAGGCCATCCACCTATGCTGATTTCTTCATCATCCTTCCCATCCTCTATCTCGCCTCTCTTCTTTGCCTTTGCAGATGCTGTGATGGGTGAGCTGACACAGTAAGCAATACCAATTTGAATGTTCGTACACCCGCTGTTAACAGATGTGTTCCAAAGCCGAAATTGGGCGAGCGTGATCCCGTTTGCGGTGTCAATCTTGTCGCAGCTATCTCCTGATACTACTACGTACCATTTGAAGCAATTGCTTGTTGTACCAGTTATAGTTGTTGTAGGTGCAGACACCGTAGTTGAGGTAGTCTGTGTCGCTGTGACAGAGGTTGGGCTAGTACCGCCACCATTCGTAGGGGCTTCCGTGACTGTAGCTGTATTCACTGACTGTGATGTTGTCTGAGGGGAGTTGACACAATATGCTTCTCCTAGGAGAAGATTCCCACACGTGCTATCTAAGTTTGGGTTCCAAATCTGCAGCTGAGAGAAGGTGATACCAAAAGACCTTTCCACCACAGCACAGCTATCGTTTGGTTGAATAATATACCATTGGAAACAGTTTTCAGTTGTACCGTCAGGAGTGGTGGTTGGAGCTGGAATCTCGGATGGAGTGGTTGGTGTTCCTGTTTGATTCCAGAATTGTAGGGGCGATACGCAATACCAGAGACCCGGGACCAAATTGTCGCATCCCAGATCAATGTCAGGATTGATCGCTAGGAAAAGTGGTAGAGATATAGTTTGGTTTACCGCTACAACTTGACAGAAGTCGCCATTTTGTACTTTGTAGTATTTTCCACAATTGGATGTTGTTCCATGAGCTGTGGGACCTGGCGCTGCAACTTTTGATGTCGCGAATATAGCTGTCTGCGTAGGTATGGACCCTGCAATTGTAGTGGCATTGTACAATCCTCCAGGTGGGCTTACACAGACGTTTTGACCAACTATCAAATTGGTGCAGTACGTGTTAACCGTTGGGTTGAAACCAAAGAAACTTTGAAGCGTTATTCCAGCAGCAGTGGCAAGTTGAGAACAAGTATCTCCACTTACTACCGCATGGGTTTGGCAGGTAAATGGTAAGCACAGGACTTGTCCTCCTTGTAAATCAGAGCCATCTGGGAGGAGCTGATTGATTGCAAGCAAAGTTCCAGTCGCAACGTTGTTTTTCTGTGCGATAAGTTGGACATTATCACCACTTACGGCGGTATATGTTTTACCAGAAAGACACATCGCCTTATAAGTGACATTTGGAGCATACCCAGGGAGGATTGCGGTGTCAGTGGAAATTGGGGTAGGAACTGCTGTTGGGTGTGTTACGCCACATATAGACTGTATCTTTGCCCAGTCCGCAGCAGAATCGGCATCGTAAGTTGAGTATGGCGTTCCTTGCCTCTGCTGGAACAACTTGTACACACAGTCTGTGCAGAGTTGCACGGGTGGAATGTCAGAGAAATCAATTTCTGTGGTTGTATTTTGGAAGAGGTCAAAAAAGTAATCTGCATCTGCTCAGTAAAATCTAACGGAGAGTTCGCTATATCAAATATATTACCAATGCAGTACTGCCCAGTCTGTGCGTCTTGCAGACATGTAACATTCCAGGTTGACCACGCCCAATTTCCATAATAAGTTGCAGGAAGTCCGTCAAAGGGTTGAGGATCGTTCGCACAAGCAGTTGTCACATTCTCAACATAAGCTGCCAGAGAAGAACTACAGGTTGAGCTGCAGAGCTGTTTCTGGTATGTTGCGTTACCAAGTGGATAGAAGGTATCAGCATAGGTATAGGTCAAAAGGTCATCCAAACAGTTGACTGTTCCGAGGATGGCATTGGAGCACTTTGTGCTGAGGGTGGTTGATGGATAGAAAGTGCCGTTACTAAAGAAGTAAGATTTACCAGACTGTTGGGCAGACACAATTGACGGCAACCACGTCGAAAGAAAAAATGCTAATGTTAAAAGATTAGAGGTCAGAGACATCTTGGAAACAGTAGCGACAAAGCTTTGGCTACCAAAAGCTGATGAGAGCAGATTTTTTGAGGGACTAGAAAGAGACATTTTGTGAAATCTAAATGAGAAGAACAAGAAGGGGAGAAGGCTGTATAGCATTGGGGAAGGTGCGCCATCCCTAGCTCAAGATTCCATATCGGTACTGCAGCACCACCATGTCGCTCTCTTTAGTAATCTACGCAGAAAACATGAACTAATCCGGGTATCAAGAGCGAAATCTGGGAAGTGTCGTTGGTCTTTCAAGTTTGGTGATATCAGATGATAAGCTTCGTTGCTACGCCGCTGAGTGAGAAAGCTTGATATGCTAAGCCTTTTTTTCATGCAGCTAGGATATTCTGCATAGGAGCTTATGTGCAATTACAGTCAGCCCCCTTGGGCTACAACGCCAATCATCTGAACATTAACCCGCCAATGTAACCATTAGCCAGATCACTGTAACATTTGCCCTTGTCCAAATGTCATCAAAATTAATTGGCGCCAATCGATACCCTTTTTACTCTGACTATAGGCGTCGACATTGCGAAGCTACTCAAGCCTGGATTTCTTTCATTGATCAGCCAGTAAACCACCACTGCAAAGGAGATGGGTAAAAAGACCTTGACATCAAATCTAAACCCATGTCATGATAAAAATCAATAGCTCGGAGGTAACGTAGACCTTGTCGAACTAACGTCATGCTTTTCGATAGTTTTGAAATTCCACTTTAGATATTGCGGTCTGTGATGGTGCTTTGTCCGCATATGCAGAGCTGATATCATCTCATTCGCCTAAGATTCGGCAATGTTTCTCCTTACTCACATGTAACTGGCAGCTATTCCTTTAAGCTCCTTTCTTTTCCGTCTTCTAATGAATGACTTTCTCCGGCTCTCAAGAACTCTCTTACAGACCTTCTTTGTAGCTTTCTTCGTTTTAGTGTAGATTAATCATGTTGCCCAAATGGCTGCTAGCAACTTCTCTAGCAGCTTTGCTCTCGGTAGGATTCTGCCAGACAAATGGTAATCCGTCATCAGACGATTTTACCTGTAGTCCTTCAAAACCTTGCAAGATTGGATGTTGTTCGAACAGTGGTATTTGTGGCATGGGACCAACTTTCTGTGGTGCTGGAAACTGCACTTCTTCATGCGACTCAAAATCAGATTGTGATCCTGGATATGGTTCGCAATGGGCTAAAGTGCATACTTTCAATGGTCCATACATTTGATTGCGACTGACTTGAGCAATCTAGGCTGAAAAATGTCCTTTAAATGTTTGTTGCAGCAAATTTGGCTTTTGTGGGACAACTCCAGACTTTTGTGGTACTGAGACAGTTACAAAGCCGACATGCGGTGGTGGAACAAGCAGTAACCAGAGAGTTATGGGTTACTATGAAGGATGGTCTACAACACGCAGTTGCGGTGGCTTATACCCAGAAGATATTCCATTTTCTGCTTATAGTACGTCTCTCTTACAGTAGCTCCTTGCTCATTTGAAGAGAAAACTTAACCTCTTACAGCGCATTTGAACTATGCATTCGCCCTCATCGATCCAAGCTCTTTCGCGGTAGCTCCCATGTCACCTGGTGATCCAGAGCTCATGCAGAGACTTACCGCACTTAAACAAATCAACCCTGGTCTTCAAGTATGGCTCAGCATAGGAGGTTGGTCTATGAATGACCCAGATCAACCAACTGCGAAAACGTTTTCTCAGCTTGCTGCATCAGATTCTGCGCAGAGTGCCTTCTTCGCTTCGTTGATTCAGATCATGCAGAACTATGGATTTGATGGTGTTGATATCGATTGGGAATATCCTGTTGCACCGGAGAGATCTGGAAATCCCGCAGATTTCGCAAATTATCCTACATTTTTGACTAATTTGAAAAGTGCTTTGGGTGAGTAATGTTGTTTCTGCAACACTATCGGCTAAGTATTAACTACCTTCGATAGCTGGTTCTGGACACAACTATGGTCTTACTATTACGTTGCCGTCTTCATACTGGTATCTACAGAATTTTGACATCGTCAAAATCGAACCAATTATAGATTGGTTCAATGTAATGACATATGATGTAAGTCTCGTTAAATTCATGTTGCCTTCCATCGCCATATTCATCCGAGCTTCAATTAACAGAATAATTTAGCTACATGGAACTTGGGACTCATCAGATCCTTATATAGGTGAGATGATTTCCCCGTGAGTAAATTATTATAACTAATGCTTATCTACACAGGTCCATTCGTATATGCACATACCAATTTGACAGAAATCGATCAAACAATGGATCTAATGTGGAGGAACAACATCAATCCGAGCAAAATAACTTTAGGGCTTGGATTCTATGGACGTTCCTTCACTCTCTCAGATCCAAATTGCAAAGGCCCCGGCTGCGGATTCAGCGCAGGTGGTGATCCTGGCGCATGTACAGCAAGTGCTGGAACACTTTCCTTCTCTGAAATTGAAGACATAATTGCGAATAACAATCCTACAGTAACGCTAGATTCTAAAGCCGCTGTGAAAATAGTTACATGGAATGGTAATCGTAAGTCTAGCTTCCACTTCTTATAGTAGCCTCAAGTCGGGAAAGGCTGACATCTCATGCTACAGAATGGGTATCTTACGACGATGAAGAGACCTTGAAACTAAAAGTCGACTATGCCAATCAAAATTACCTTGGAGGTCTCATGGTTTGGGCAAGCTCCCTTGATAATGCAAATGGTGATGCTGCCACTGCTCTCAGCAACGCAAACGGTAGATCAAGTCTGAATTTATCTAATAAAGCTGCCAAAAGCAGTACATTAACGGCCGTGAGTTAACTTATATCTAATCAGTTCCGTTTTTTGATGCTGATATGGTCTAGTGCGTATGGGGACAGTGTATAGATCCTAAAGATAAGACTACTCTACAGTGTCCTGGAGGCCTTGCACCTGCTCAGAGAAGTGACGGCGGGGGTGGAAGGGGAAATACAGGAATTTACACTGGTTGCCCTGGCGGACAACAACGTAACTTCTGCTGCCCTACTAGCGATCGTCCTACTTGTACATGGAGAGGTACAGCGTCTCTATGTAAGCATGCAGGCTGCCTTTCAAATGAAGTTCAAGTTGCATCAGACAGAAAAGGCACGGGAAAGACCTGTGATTTCAATCACAAAAACCTTTGTTGCCAAAAGACAAGTAAGTTCTTCTGACGTCGAATATTCTCGATCGCTAACATTCCCGCCCAGTCTCCGACTTGGCTTTTGGTTTATGTCAATGGGTTGGGTCTGCCCCAATCTGTAACTTCTTCGGAGGCAATCGTGGCCAGGCTTCCTGCCCTAGCGGTCTATCTCCGTTGACAGAGGATAAGGAGGGTGCTGGTGGCGAGCAAGCATGTGGTTCTGGTGATGGTTACAAAACCTACTGCTGTCCAGATCCAGCACCTTTCAACAACTGTGCGTGGTACAACAACAGTCAAACATATGACTACTGGCCTAGGCTGGACAATTTTTTCTTTAATTCACCGGTCAGAGGATCCTGTTCTGGCGGCTGCCCTAATGGACAGACTCCAATTGCAGCTGATTCTACGTAAGTAGTTTCCTCAAAACATCGCAATCCGACAGCATTTATCAGAAAAAATTAACTAACCTCTCGATCATATAGTGCCTGTACAAAGTCCACCACAGCTTACTTCTGTTGTGATGACCCCAAAGCTGGGTCTAATCCTGCTCCCGATCCAGGTGACGATACCAATCTGTGCGATATACCCAGCGGAATCATCGACACATCTGGAGAATCAGAACCTGAGGATCCGGGCAACTCATCAACAATGATTGAGCTTTATGAGCAGGAAGCGGATTGCTATGTTGGAGGAGTCGACGGTTCCGGGGATCCTAGTCAGCCAACGTTGGTTTCTGATTCAAATTTGAATAATGTTTTGAAGCTAACAGCTGCTAGGAGCCATAACGAGATGAAGAGAAATCTTGCAGCTTTGAACGATAGACATGAGGCAGGAGAGGACATTGAAGAGGAGCTCAGGTTACTCATATTAGAAAATGCACGTGAACACTTCAACGAACTTGAAAAACGTGGCGCAGCGCGCAAATCCAAACTCTGCAAGAACAAACCGGGAAAGAATCGTAATAAGATCACCCAACAGCTTACGAGTACTTCTTACAGGGCAGTAAAGGACCTTCTAGCAGCAAAGAAGAAGGTCTTTACTGCAAACAAGCAAGCTTGTGGATCCAAAGCTTTGACGAGCGGGAATGTTTTAGTTGCGGGATACAAATTTGTTGCTGAGCATGTTTGGGAACAACAAGGAGTGAAAACCTTTTTGCAATCTATGATAGATGGAGTGGGACCGGGAGGTAATACTTTGACGGCTGGCGTTCTTTCATGGACACCATTCTCATCTACGTCTTCGGCCTTCTTTAATACCTGGGCCAGCGCTGGTGTAAGCTGGACTGGGGCTGGTACAACTCCCATGGAAACATTCTACAGCATCCTTGGCACGCTCTCCAATTCAGATAACCTCCTCATTCTAGATTCGCAAACTAATGGCATGAAAGCTATAATTTGGTGAGTAAAACTAGGCAGCTTGAGTTGAGCCTGTAACAAAGTTTTCACCATGCTAATCCCAGCAGGCAAGGAGGTAAAAGTCTGGTAGCAGCAAGCACTTGGAAAAACGCGAGCCACCTAGTTCGGCTAGGTCTACTTAGCAAAATCAAGAGCGCCTGCGACTATATGAACTCAAACGAAGCACAAACAGCGTTTCAGACCGTCTACACTAATACTCTTACAGCCTGTACAAGTTTCCAATCAGTCCTTACCAAAGGAGGAATTAATTACGATGTCCCTGGTGCTTTCAAAGAGTTCACTACACAGCAGTTTGCTTTTATGACAAGTAACATTCTAACCTGGGTTGCAAACTTGCCAAGTGATACGAGTATAACAGCTGAGATTACATACTGGGGTTCAGCAGCTGCAGTTTCGCAGTATACTGCTAAAGTTGCCAAGGCAAACCACGATACTTTGCAGACGTTGTTTAATACCATTGGGACTTGGGCGCAGGTTAAAGCGCCAAAATAGTGGGAAACATTTATTCTTGAACATTAGTATTGAACACATAGTCCATATTTGTATACAGATCCTTTCTGAACATTAAAACCTGCTGCTGTAAACTTCAAAGAATTAGCCTTCCGAGCCATGATGATGGTGCACTTGTATGGTGATTTCACAAGTTATCAAGAATCTTCTCCAAAAAAGAAAAAAAGAAAAACAGAGTGTCTGCTAGGTAATTCAACCTTCTGTATGAAGAAAAATGTAGAGCCTAATTTGTTTCATTATTATGAAGTTATTTCTTTCGCTATATTTGGTGGTCAGTATAGCGATGTTAGGTTCGCTGACCCTGGACGGGTGAGATCTGACTTACCAGTGGTGAATGCAACGAAAGTGGACAGCCTAATAGCCCCCGTCAGCTTCCTCCATGACCCCTCACTTATCCCTTCTACGCGCACTTTAACTGTCTCTGACTTCAAAATGTCTCTTCCTCCTCTTCCAGCGGGCTGGGATCGCGACCGTGTATATTCCGCCAGCGAGAATGACCAGGCAGAGCTGTCCGCCGCCGACCAAGAGCTCATCTCAGCGTGGCGCAACGCCGACACAGAATTAACCATGGCCAAACTCCGCGCCACTGTAGCTGCAAATAATGATTCCGTGAACGCGTCGCGCGTAGCAGCGGGATTACCCACTCTTGAGGCGGCGGACCGGGCGATCGCCGAGGAAATGGGTCTTGAGGATTTGAATATGGCTACACAGAAGGATCTGCTCGATGTCGCAAAGTCAATGCACAGTATGGAGGCTGAGGCGTGGGGGTTTGTGGTTTTTAAGACATGGGGATACAAGGAGCAAGAGCGAGAGAGGTGGGATATGTTTTGGCACAGATGGAATGAGGTGATGGATAGGAGGTTGAGAGATATGGGGGCTGTGGGCGACTTGAGAGAGGGCCTTACGGGAAAGCTGCTGTGGTGGTTGGTTGACCATGAAACTATGGATGGAAAACGTTTCGACGAGGTGAGGGATTGTTTTGCGGAGTTAGTGGAGGACGCGGAGGACCACATTCCTCTTGGAATAGACTTGGATCTTTGCTTGATGATTGATAAAGAGTCTGTGGATAGTCTACTGAATCGTGGGGGGGTTTCTAGTGCTTTGCAGTCTCCAGATGAAGAGAAGTCGTTTGTGTGGGGCGTTGATGTGAATTATGATGGAGAAAACGATGAGGGTGAAGGGAGGGACGAGAATGATCCATACCCAGGACATTTCAAGATATCAACCAGCGTCTTGATCCCGGAATTGTGGCATACATTGAATGCTGGAACCCCTGATATGCTTTACCCCGGCAAAGACCATATCTACGGGGGAATTGTAGGAAACTATGCCAAGGCAGTTGACGGATGAGATGAATTTCAAGACAGGTTCCAGCAAGAGAACTTTACATCGATACATTCTTCATGTCTTTGACAGCAAGATGCAAATTCACTTTCAAGCTTGGGAAACTGACCACAAATTTGTGGTGCTGTTGGAACATATCAAAAATGCATGGTCTTAGCAAACGTAACATAATGCAAATTAAGCATCATCCAAAGCCGCAGGAAAGAGGTCTTCGCACAAGAAATTCAATTCGAGCAACGTTCTTGTTCTAGAAATGTGTCAAGAAATCTATCTCATGCCCTGTCGAATTTGCTTCTCAAGTTCAAGCCTCTATGCCATAGGAATGTCTACGCACAAGTCAATTATACCAGAATACAATAATATATCTTCGTTCAAAATTTTGCAAAGTCCACATGTATCTAGATATCCTTGCTGTCAGGAATCATCTCTTAGACTCAAATTGAGGTTATGTACACCCAGGCTTTATACTAGTTCCCAAGTTGCTATATTAAGGATGTCAATTCAATAGATAGCTAGGTCTTACTAACCCGAACAGAGACACTTATCAACTATATGCATAAGGGTTTCGCTACCAGTCACCAATCTTGATTCAGAGACGCTATTCTCTCGGGATCCTTCCTGGGAAGTCAACTTTAGACCAGCGGCTTGCGTGTGGTTGATGTGATCTTGTGAGATTCAATTTCTTCTTTTATTTTCAAAGTTCAAACCGCGTACCAAGCTGTTTGTGTTTCGTTTCTCAAATTGTAAGAATATATTCCACAACTTGAAGCATAAGCTATAGTACATTGGTTAGGTAACAGCTTTTCATAGACCGAATCAGTTTACTACGGCAGGCTTAGATTATAAAGTTTGCCATAACAATCAATCTGGTAGGGATCTTTTTGGACAGGGGCGATTCTAATCTCAGCAAAGCTGGAAGCATGCCATTGTGACAGCTACCTCAACAGCCTAAGTTAGCGGCCAAAGCCAAAAGAAAATAAATTGGAGCGCGGCTCAAAGTAGTTTGAACAGCAAGTATCTCTTACATTCATTTTGCTATTTACGAAGGGGCCAGTAGTTTTTGAGTCCGGGACCGTAAATCTAACTCTGATTACGGTTAGGAAGAGGCTATTGGTGAAATTTTACCTTGAGAACATCTCGTGTCTACTTATGTGAGAACTACGATACATACCATATAGTTTCTATAATTCGTTGGTTTTTAAGGAGGTTTGTTCCTGCAGGATTCAAGTCTTCATGATTTCTGGGCTATGTTTTGTGACATAGAGACATTTTTCCTGGCGAATGCGAGCCCTTGTAACGACCTGCTTATCATATCGCATCCAATCTTTATCTGTATTTAGGCGAAATGCAACACCGATTAGGGGCTGCAGATCCCCGCACGTGGTGACGATGGGCTCACTAGTACTTCGACGTTCCATACATCAGCATCATCATTATTTGGCTCGCTACATGAGATGGATTCCACTGCTGTAGCAGCTGACAATTCAAGTCACAGCCTGCATGATGCTCGGAATAAGGCGCGACACCTTGTCTTATCCAAGGCTGAATGGGAAGAACTCAGACCCATTATCACACGGCTGTACATTGACCAAGACCTCACTTTGACAGAAGTTATCAAGGTTATCGCGCAAGACTATGGCTTTATTCCGACGTATGTTCAACACGCGGAACCCCATTTCCTAACGTAAATGATACGGATAGCTAATGAAATCGCGTTTGTTAGTAGGAGGCAAATGAGTGGGAGATTCAAATTATGGGGATTGAGAAAGAATGTCAAGAAAATTACTGTAACGAACGAAACAAGGAAAGAAAGTGTCTATCATGACCTCCAATCAAAGACTCAATCGCTTGAGACGCCTGAACTTTTAAAAATTGAACACAGATCAGATGAGGCTACTTCCACACAATTAAGGCCGTTCAGCGGTGAAACTTTAAGCGCAGGTTCAAGGATTGCCACAAACCCAAGGGAAAGGCAATCAAGCTCCCTGTGGCCGGATGACGAGTCACAAGCAGAGATGCTGGGAGACCCAGATCTAAGTGTGCTCTTGGAGTCCTTGGAGATCGGTGCGCCAAATCAACTTTTGGACTTGGTACTTCCAACCTCAAATTCCCCTATATCACAAATATTACCCGGAACTCTCTCTGGTAATGAATTAGCCAGTATTTCTTTTGGAAGTGGACATAGAGGTCAATCACAATGGCCATCTAACCCAGTAACCTATCAACCGGCTGAGGTTTTGATGCGATCGCCACTGAGATGCAAGTCTTTGGGGGAGTATCTGGATGTATTCTACCCAACAGGTAACCTTTACGTGTACTCGAGCCCCTTCAATGAGGTCTATCCGTTTCCGACCTCTGTGCGCGAATCAGATGAAACAGACGGGACCACGGCCGTTACCCAGCCATCAAATATAGATCTGGAAAATTCGTCATTAGGAACCCTCTTATCTATGTATCCGGAAGGTGACCCACGATGGATTTCAATGATGAGGAACCATGCAAGCGCTAGCAAGGCGCTGGGAAAATATCAAGAAAACGAGATTTCACTAAGAAAGCTTCTGTCTTATTTTGAGAAGACAATTGGCACCGACTCTCCACAAGCATTGGAGACTTCTTGTGGGATTACCGAGGCTCTCTTCTACCAGAGCAAGTTCGAGCTGGCCGATGAACATCACCGTCATTTGCTTCCTCGGGTGTTGAAACTACTTCCGCATACTAATTCAGCCTTCATCAGAGGTCTCGAATTGAAAACAGGCCTTCCATCAACCGTGCCCTTTCCAGAAGAGCGGGAGAGAACTAGGCGACAAATTGTTCAGATACGTCTCGGCATGCATGGACCCAAACACTCACAGAGCCTACGATCTTTGAGAATGCTGGCTCAGTCTATGGTTAATGGGGGAAGACTGACGCAGGGTGAAAAGCTGCTCTATAGCGTGGTTCAGATTATTCGCACAAATCCAGACTTCAGAAACGACGAACAAGAATGTTATTGTCGAGCGCTGTATACACTATCCGACTCTCTCTATAGGCAAAAGCGATATGAAGACTCCGAGAACGTTTGTCAAATCGCAGTGCAACAATCAGAAGCGTCACTTGGATATAACCATAGAAATACCTTGGATATCTGTTACATACTGGCATCTACGTGGCACAAATTGGAAAAACTACGAGAGAGCGAATCACTGATTCGGGACGTTATCACCCGACAAACGGAGGTATTGGGAGAAACCAATAACGAAACAACGATATCTATTCTTAAACTGGGCGAGGTGCTCACTAGCATGCATCGTCATGCAGAAGCAACCACCTACCTTGAACGTGCGTTTCGAGCTGAAGTCACCAATTGTGGGCCTGAACGCGAATGTGCCTTTGATGCTTTTGTGAACCTGAGCAACAACTATGATATCCAAGATCGTAAATCGGGGACAATACAGTTAGCAGAGACCCTGATCGGGCGGATTACTGAAAAGCTTGGTAAAGACGATCCCGCCGCCGTTCGCATTCAGGATTGGATGACAGAAAGAGGACGACGTTTGTCGGATGAACCATAAACTTACCAAGAAGATCACTATTTTGTGGCTTATTTGGAAAATCTGATTAAAACTCTGCTCCGGAGACACTTCTAGTCATTGCCGGTGCCGTCTCTATGCAAACACAAACGTTGATGAAAGCTATTCAATGGTATACATATATATAATGCGGCGCTAGAGTTGAAGAGTGGCTTGCCTTGAGCTCCTCCGTAGATGATAGGCCAAGGTAATCCCAGAACAAAGATCGAGAATTTAGACGTAAGTCGTCTCATGGTGGTATCAATGAGACGCTGTACGCCGTTGATCTTGCACGGAGTGGACGAGTGGTAATGTCAAGTGCGAATAGATTGTGTAATCTCAGTGTCGGTGTTTGCCTACCCCGGTTTAGCGCACTCTGCATTAGGCAAGATGCGTATACGGGCCTACCGCTGTTTTCAACATTTATGAAGTTCGTGCCAGGGTCTGTTATGTGATCACGATAGAGGGGTCAGAATCTAAGGTTTAGGCTTGCGTGGTTTAAGGTAGAAATTATGCTACAATTATATAAAATTAAACCTTTTTTAATAAAATATTTTATATATATATATTATAAAAATTATCTCTATATATTAAAGCAAGATTATATAGATTATTAAATAGCTAATAAAATATACTTAAATAATTGTTAATATACTACTAGCAGGCTATTAGCGCTAATAGTATACATAATAAATTAGAGAAAGCTTGGGCGATTAGTTTTTCCCTAATATAGGTTTGTTCTCTTTAGAAAATTTGTATAAATATTAAGATAGTTTTTTATATATGAATTTTTTACTCTAGGAAGATAAGTTCTTCGGAAGATATGAAAGGAGAGTTGGCTTGAACTTATGCTACTGAATATTATGTTATTGTTCCTTATTATTCAAATATAAGGTTTAAATCTCAAGGCGGTATCTTGTTCCCTGATCCAGAAGACGTTACCATTGTCGCACAAGAAGAAGCTAATATGGCTAATGAGCACGTGGTCGCTGTGGCTTGTTAAATCACCACACACCTTTCCGGCAGTGCCATCTTTTACTTACATTTAACAAACTACAGCATCCCTCCTACACCGTAAAGTTTTGTGTCAGATGCTTCAAGAATGGCTGCGTTAAGGTACGAAGGCTCAACATCCACTTTTTCTCGGGTACGACCAGGCGTGATCATCAAATCTCCTAAGCAGGTTTGGAAGGAGAGCTCATCTTATAATGAATTAACTCAGAAGATTGCCTACAACTTCTATGTCGAGCGTCAAATATTGCAAAGGTTGGGAAACCATCCAAGGATCGTAAAGTTAGTTCTCTTTGCAATACTCGTTGTGTTTAATTAACCTATCTCTTCAGGTATCTTGGAGACCAAGACACAGGTTTACTCCTTGTTGAGGCAAGCGATGGCAATTTGCAGGAGTATATTGACAAGAACAGCGGTTGTATTGCTCCTTCACTGTGTAAGAAATGGTTCCGACAAGCGACTGAAGCTATCGCGTTTCTCCATAGCAAAGGCGTGATACATTCGGATACACGCCCTGAAAACTTTCTTGTACACGCCACTTCGGATTCAGCGGAATTTCCTGACATTTTGATATGTGACTTTGGTGGGTCTATGTGTAGAGAAATCAATATTGATGGGGGCCACCTACCTGATCCTGGCTTTTTTAACCCTACCCAAGAGGACGTATCTACTCCAGCTATCGACATATTTAGCCTTGGGTCTATCTTTTACTCTATCCTGACAGGGCATTGGCCATATAGTTTGCCTGGTTCATTTATGACACTAGATGAAAGGGTTATATATGGCTAAAATGTGGACATGCTTTTTGAGCAGAAAAAATTCCCTGACGTGGGAGAGCTGGCTGGTGGAAAAATCGTTATGAACTGTTGGACAAAGATGTATAGCACTGCAGAACAAATGCTAGATTCTATTGACAAAGAGATGCTGATAGGTGATAGATGAAAGTGATCTCAGGGGACCTTTTGACATTTGTACACATGTCTTGTAGTAGTCACGTTGTAGGGATTTAAGTAGTAGTTAAAATATCGCGTTATTCATATACCAAAAGAGTGTGGGCTATAGCCAGGTCAGAATCAACAATTCATGAGTGAAAAGTTTTACATCTGCAGAATTCCTGCTGCTCTCCCTGTCTTATCCATTATGCCCCCTGTAGTCATTAGTTCAGAAATCAATTGTCTGTAGATCCACTTACAAATATGAAAACTTTATGGATTAGTACAGTCAGATCTTCCACACTTTGTCTTAACAACTCTGGAAGATCCAAACGTCTCAATTTTGACAGTATGACCCTCTTTGCCCATGTCAGAACAGGAATTGAACGAAACATCCTACTGGATACGATCACCACATGTATAGATCGTTATAGATACCGTCTTTTTACACATACTAAGAGGTGATTGTTACAAATTGCTGATTATAATAAGATTTTTTAAATGAGACTCACAGTAAAGTTTGATAGATTTCTGTTTTGTAGATTAATTATAGTGTTTGAGTTATGAGTTGTGGACGATGTCTGACACAATGCGTTTTCAATAAGCGTGGAACCTGAAGGGAAACAATGCTTTTATAGACATTAGAAACACAGCAGACCTCTAGCAGCTGAGGTCGTGATTTGTGTGACTTATGCTGATTGGAATGAGGCAAACAGTGTGAACAGTCCGGCTCCGCGAGATTACTGTACGCCATCTTAAAACATAGTTGTGATGTGACATTTGCCCGCCCGGCATATTTTCATATTGCATGCTCTTAAAGTTCCGTGAGAGATGAATGGCTGCACGAGTCCGAGCGACCTGTCATATTCCAGAAGGTATGCAGTATTCAAATATTAGGAACATAGATTAGCAGGCTGTCGCAATCGGATGGACGATATGTTAGCCCCGATAGGTAGTGTGATAAACCCCCCCAAAACGGGTCAGAACACCATCACCTCAACTATATGCGTAATCTGGGCAATGGGGATCTGGACGCTAGGCTGAGTATGCAAATATTTTGCGCAAAACTTTTCATCTCTAGTATTATTCACATATGATCTTTCTCAAAATTTTGACATGTACATATATCCAAGAGACATAAACGCTCAAAGGGAGTTTATAGAAATAACAACCGAGTTCTCTTTGCAACAACGATTGTATATGTGCAGTATTGAAAGCAGTAGTGCGAGGGGTGCCTTGTCTTATTTCCTGGGACGTTAACAAAAGTTTTAGTTCAGCTATCGCCAAAATGTCAAGCTGCGATATACAAAACGTGTCGCGAGTTGTCATAGCTATGATGAAGATTGGAATTGAGAATCTGATTAGATATACTGTCTTTTGCAGCCAGTGTAAAAAAAGTTTTGATTCTGATACCACTACTGGCTTGGTAAGCAATTCAAATCAAGCTAGCTAGCTAATAATCAAAATCAAATCATAGCCAATCAAACAAACCAAATACCAATTGATCACTTGATTTATCAATAACAGAACTTTTACGTCTCCCTGCCTCTCGTTCCCCTTACAAAAATCTAAAGCACCTCTCGCCCCTTGATCATTCCATATTTCCTAGTTCTTCTTCCAAGCATTTTCGAAGTCTTCCACTTGCCTCACAGCTTTAGACATGTGCGCATTCTTTCCTTTGGGATTGTTCTCAGGAGGGACTGCGCCAGAGCAACGCTCTGAAACTGTTGGCTCGGCTCGGAGATATTTTTGGAGCATGTATGATGGCTGCTCTTTATCTTTCCTGCAGACGTTGTCATTATTTTGCAAAGCGTGAATACATTTGAACTGATTCAGGCATACTTGACTTTGCTATTGTTACGAGGCTCAAGAAATTGGGGAGTTGATAAAGACATGAAAGGCGTGCTTTGGCAAATTATGGATCAGAATTTAAGGTGTGAAGTAGTCTTTGTTATGCGTGGTTTTGATAGCGTAGTCAGTGATTTTGGCCTCTCATCTTCTTCACCAAGGTCTTTGGTCCCTCTTATACACCTTCCGGTTAGCATTCATTGCATTTTCCTTGATACAAAACCGGGAGATAAAGCTTTTCCAGATGCTAAGAGTCTAGTAATTACGCAGATTTCCTCCCCAGGTTTTGTTCCTTAGCTCTAATCCATTCCATGTTTTCCAGCAGGTTTCACATATTCCTACAAAAACGTATGTAGGGTTTGTCTACTTTCATCTTGAGGCAGGAGTAAGCTTGCGTTTATTGATAACTTAAGTTAAAACAGCTCGTAGAGTTGTCACAACTTGTCTTTGAAGCGCATTGAGATACTAATTTAAGGTTATGTTAGATTCAAGTTAGAATGTATACGGGAAAGTGAAGAGCAACTTCTAGCATAGGGAAAAGCCTCGCAAAGCTGGGACCAAATAAAGAGCAAGTCAGGGAAAGGCAGCTTAGTTTGGTGTAACGCCAGCATCATTGCCTCAATTTTCAGCTGCCCTCAATGATGCAGTGTAAAGACGTCTTAACGATTGATTGGTTCGGTTGGAAACCGCTTTGGTGCTACATCTCGGGCGCTTGATCTACCCAACAAGAATTTGACGAGAAAACAGAGCCTGACGAGACGACAAAACCTGGTGAGACGACAGAACCTGACAAGATGACAAAACCTGACAAAACCTGACAAAACCTGACAAGACGACAAAACCTGATGGCAGAACCTGGTACTGAAAGCTGGCAATGCACCAAGCCTGTAAAGCCCGGTAATGTAACTGGTGACAATTCTTGAGAAGCAAGAGAAGATCTGCCGTCATCTTTCCCAATATGGAATGCAGCTTCTTGAGTTCATCGTAAGGCTGGCCAGTCGCCTATTTATCCAGGATATGTAAACCGAAGGCTGGGCTTGCACACTTAAGTTCGGTAATCTCCCATTCTGTATAACAAAATTTGCTACATTCTCACCTTGCCTGTGGTCTCTTTCAATCTGTCCTCATTTGCTGACTTTTTCATTCTTCAGACGAGGTATCTGATTAAAGTCTCACTTAGAGCGCGCCTATAACACCTATTGTCTCAAAGAATCTAATATGAGTTCACAAACTCGACGCATTTCTCCCAATGAGTGGGAATCTTTGAAGGATGATCTCTGGAATCTTAGTCGTCAAAAAGACTTCACTCTCGAGAAGGTGCGGGGTGTCATGAAGGAACGTCATGAATTTAATGCAAGGTGCATAAGTCGTTCTCTTCACACGTCTACGAGTTGATAACATCTCTCTAGTATAGCACAATATGAAGCACAGTTTCGTTCTTGGGGATTTCGCAAGAACATCTCTAGAGATGAATGGGCAGCTGTAATTGGAATTATCGATAAACTTGACTCTCCACCCAAAGAAACTAGAGTACTTATTTCTGGCGAACCGGTTGACCCTTCTAGAGTTCAAAGATGGAGACGAAAGTTCAAGAAAGAGAGATATCGGAACTCAGATCGAAAACAACAAGGTAAGCCATAGCTTTGAGCATAGACGGTGGATGGATCGCTGACGTTATGAGATAAGGACGCTCGGCTGACTTAAAGAACATTTCGATCGAAATTCGAGGGACTGATGGAAACTGGACTCCTTCTTTGGCCTCTAGTAAGACTGTGAGCTCTGTAAGGAATGAAGCTCACAGACAATCTTCTTCACCAAACGCTTCAATAATCCACGGTCCGAGATTTGGTCCAAACAATCAGCAAGAGTCATATGGTCAAGTTAATCAAGAGATTGATGATCTCGATACGGCAACGGAACTACAACCAGACCTTTCGCATATTCTTGATCCTCAAGATTTTGCCGAATGGGCTGTCGAGGAAGTGCCTTCGTTAGTATCTTTGGACCTTTCACAGCACAACACATCGATGGTGTTCAATCAGCAATTCCCACAACCCGAACTACCAAACCTTGATGACTGGAACTTCATGTCGCAGTCCTTAGATCCAATGATTTGGGCCGAATTTCCAAGCCCACTGTCTTCGCCTATACCTTCAAGGCGTTCTTTCAATAAAAATCTAAGCTACATTCTAGATACATTGCCGTTCAAACATTTCATGAAAGATCTTGGACCTCTAGGTGCGTAGAATCCTTCAATCATGAATCTTTCACAATAGTGCTCTTACACTTAGATTCAATCCCAATCTCATACAAACGTTAACGTTCCATCAGGAAACATTACCGTGAACCGCCCTCTCAGTTCTAACGCTAACAACTCTTCTATTACCCGGAGCTCATTCAAAAGATTTCTTGAGGATGTCAACTCGTGTATGGCCGAAAAGGATAGAGACCTGAGTCGCAAAAGTTTATCAGATGTGACCAATCTTCTGTCAATCCTCAGGAGCCAAATGCCCAATACGGATACTCAAGGAGGTTACAACAGCGGGCACAGTCTCATGATAGAGGACGAGATACTTCAAGTCAAGCTAGAAGAACTACTGTTATTTTCGACTGCCAATGGCTTCATGGGTCTTGAGGGTATTCCTATCCAGTGTGTGCTCAAATACTTACGCAGATGCGGGAAGATCCGTCTACTGCTAAAAACAAACCATAGTCACGTTGGAAAGTCATTGGTGGAGAACATTTTTCGAGCCGCGATTGAAGACCAAGACAAGGATGCCCTTAAATACTTGTTGGCTATTCCTTCTATCGACGTTAATTCAATGATTTGTACCATCCATGGCCAAAGGTATACACCTGTTGAAAGAGCTGCAAGTCTGCAGGATCTCGGGATGGTCAAAATGTTGCTTGAAGCAAAAGCCGACGTGGGGAAGACATACGGATCTGGGTACCTTGATAGAGGTCCAGTTGACAAACTTCTCGATTCGATTTATTCTGGCAAGACTACAAGTTTCACAACTAACATTACAGAAATCGCTAAATTACTACTAGATCATGGTGCTAAATTGAATTTTGAAGCTGTCAAATGTGCATTCCAGTTGACGAATTCGCAGGTCCTAGCTTATTGTCTTATTTCCAGAGTAGCTGACGCCGACCATGCGACATATATCCGTGAAGGATATTTGAGTCATATTGCAATACAACTGGATGACCGGCAAGCTACACAGGCTACCAAAAATATTATAATGGCGTGTGAGCGTTCAAAATGCCAAAGATGTAAAAGAGACTATGGAGGAAAACTTGACTGGGCTTTGATACAAGCAGCAAAATGCAAACGCTTGGAACTTGTTAAGCTGCTTCTGCTCTACTCCAAAACTCCGCATAGAGCCCTGAGCGCCGCGCTTCGAGCTGATTGCAGCAACATCATCGAGGCTATCCTCACTTTAAAACCAGATATCAATGCTCCGGCACACAGCATCGATTATAAAGAATGGGAAACAAGAAGCTCGGATGACGCTGCGAGTACCACATCATACGCAGAGGCAATTGAAGCCAGAAACGAGAAGTTTATTCTTGAAATGGAGAGAAGAGGTGCTCTTGAGCTCTTGAATGAGGAGGGACGCTTTGAACCTGCGATCACTGCAGCATCCAAAATTGGCGACCTTATGTTAGTTCGAAAACTCTTGGACAGCTGTCCTTCCCCGGAACCTTTGCACATGTACCCCGCGTTATTGTGCTCTATTGAACAAGACGATGAGGAAATCTTCTGGACTTTACTCGCAGCTGGGGCTGATGTTAACGGAGATAGGTCTCTAGATCAGAATCCATTGTTTCTAGCTGTGAGCCGGAGAAACCCCCGCATGGTCAGAGGTATTCTGGATGCAGATCTCAGTGGCATCAGTTTTCATATGGTTTACAAATACAAAGGCGCGGAAACTAGCATTATCGAACAAGCACTTCAATGGGGAGATAGAGAGATCATTCAAGACCTTCTATTTGCTTCTCCACGCGTTCCTATCTCAGGAAATTACCAGCTCATCTTGGACTTGATAGATAAAGCACAATTCGAATTTTTCATCAACTGTGGATTATTTGATACCTATGCTCTTACCGGGTTCCTTGAAGTTGGATTGAAGCAAGGCAATACTGAGCTGGTCCAGCAACTTGTGGATCGTGGCGCAGATCCTACTGACTCAAGTGTTTTAGCCATGTGTTTGGGACAATGCCCGGCAATAATCCGTAAGTGCATGTCTTTTCGAAAGGGTAATCATGTCATACCTGGTTTTGGAAGTGTCGCTTTAATGAATGCAATTCGAAGTGGTCAAACTGGACTTGCAGCTGTGAAACTCCTCCTTGAGACTGGGTTCGTCGACGCAGCAGGCTTCCCTGATTATCCTGAAAAGACCCGTGATTATGTACGGACACCGCTTGGAGAGACGATTGAGGTTGTTCGGAAGGGTCATTATGCCGGTTTTGAAATGATAGAGAGCCTTCTCAGCTACGGCTGCGATCCCAACAGCATTGTCCACCACGATACTAATTTCCAACCTAACATCAAACAAACAGCCCTCTTGGAAGCGGTTCAAACAAGAAGCAAGAAATTGGTCGAGCTCCTGGTTGATAAAGGAGCTGACGTTAATCAAGAGGCCAAAATAGGACTGAAGCGAACGCCTCTACAGAAAGCAGTAGAAGAAAACAGCCTCGAGATCGTAACCCTGCTTCTCGACAGAGGGGCAGACCCCAATGGCAAACCGGCACAGCGTGGTGGAGCAACAGCTTTTCAATTTGCTGCTATTCGAGGAAACTGTGTAATTGCTGCCAAACTGCTTGAGCATGAAGCAGATCCCCAAGCTCCACCTGCAGCTATCAATGGTCGACGGCCACTCGAGGGAGCAGCGGAGAATGGTCGTATGGAGATGATTTATTTTCTTTGGCATTTGGACTGCGGCTGTTTTGATGTTGAGAGATGCCAGAGGGCTCTAAAATTGGCGGAAGAAAATGGGCATATGGCGTGTAAGGTTGCAATTGAGGAGCTGTCGCAGCAAATAGTGCCACCCTTGCTTACGGAACAATATTAGTTATTTCAGGATAGATAATCCATTACTGAGCCAAATAAAACTGTCCTAAAAGCATATCTACAAAACACAATATATGCTGTTACTGACTTGAATGAAGTCCTTTACTTAGACTATCCGGGCTTTAGTACTAATAGCTTTCGATTTACAAGCGAGAGCTACGTTTCCATCAAAGGCCTATGTAGTTGAACCAGGACGATGCCTTAGATATTTAATAGCCATAGTACTCATGGCATTTGCAAAAAGGAACAAGCCCAATAACAAGCTGCTCTTTGAATAAGAGTCAGGTCTTTTAAGCGCTAAAGCACCTATCCCCGGGACAAATTAATTCGTAGCAATGAATAAAAGACTCTATACTTTTTTTCCGTCCCAGACATGGTATCGGTCCTTGAGCCTCGCCTTGCATATCTCCGATAGCCTGACGGAACTGTAGCTGTTGCATCTTTCAACAAAAATAACTCAGATCTACATGGCAGAAAAGTGGAGTGAGGTATCGTATGCTAGCAGACCAAAATGAGCACTTTACGCCTGTCTGTGCCTTATTCTCTACAGCACCGGTAGATTCCGTAGCGTAAACAAGCATTTTGATCATGGGTTTTCCCAGGAGGGCGGCTCTGTTTAGCAGGTGTTGAGTATCCCTTTCATCTAGCCTCGCTTTAAGAACCAAGGAGGAGACAAATTGCCATATTTCAGTCGTACAAACCCTTCCAAGTTTTGTTCTGGAGACGGATGCAAGCTTTATCACAGCTACAACGTGTTGTGTTAAGAGGAAAGAGAATAGTTGGAAGGGTGAGAATGCAAATGCTTTAATATTAATCTACAGTTGGTTCACATGTCTCGATTCACGAATACTCTATAATAAGATTAAAAGTCGTGTTAATGGACAAGTGCAATGCCGCGACCCAACGGTCTATGAATGTGACGTCGGTAGTTCGCGATAAGGTTTCGGCGTTTACTAGCAGCACTGGGGATATCTGGGAAATTGGCATGGCCCTCTAAGAGAGCCGATCTCTTGGCTGGTTTTTTTTCTCTTTTGATGAAAACTTCTTGTTAGTGTGCGACAACGACATAGCCACTTCGATTCATTGTTGCCACCACAACACACACTATCAAGGTTCCGCCAGGTCAAGAAAGGTAGATGTGAGTGAATGCAGATGAAGGAAGGGAAAAGATGAAATTATTTGCCCCCCAAGGCTTGGCTGCGAAATGAATGTCTGGGCTAGAGTGTATCAACAATCAGTCCCCTACTCCCCAACGAGGACGCGATTGGAATTGATATGATGGTCCGGAGTAGAATTCAACGGCGATGTGTGATATATAGCGTAGCCATAATCAGTCGCCTTGAAAGACACAATCACCAAGCTCACCAACCGTTAGCTAGCGAGAACACGAGACACCGTCCATTTCGTAATATCGTATTGGACCTCGCCAAGGGAGCAAGTAATAATGCCTTAGAATGCCTCACAATGCCAAACGGTCCAAGAAGCCAGCCAAGCAGAACCAAGCAGCAGTCCTCCCAGACTGAGCAGACTCCCAAGCCCATCCAGGCGAGACCATCAGATTTTACCGCTGGACGTGGCAAACCAGTGACCGACTTGACTGCTGACACAAGTTGCTGGCCCCCCTGACCAGAATTATGCTTCGAAACCTGCACAAAATCAAGGCACAGTGGCATAACATCAACCACAACGTGCTCTTCCTCCGAATCCGCACCACCGACATGACACAAATAGCGCACTACAGCGACCATCGCGATGATTTGCAGATGTGTGCGAGATGTGAAACGGGGGAGCAGCGCTCAACTCTATTTGCAGTTGGGATGCGACCGTTTCTGTGGGTGAGAGTGGATGGTCTTGATGTCATCCAGGGTTCCCGTTTCCAAGGAGCCTGATTACGGCGCGAGATTGGCTGCACGCCGTATCCGAGTTACAAATCTCGCTTGGTGGAGGGGGGATAGGTCACAGCTAGTATATTGCCATTAGGCCTGCGAGATGAAACATGTGCGAGTTATTGAGTTCGTCGACTTGGTTTTGAGGCTGTGTTTGCAGTTGAGCTTTCTTGACCATCTTGGAGCGCGGATGGAGGTTCTTGGAGGTTGACTTATTAGCTGCTAGCGCGGTTGCGGGTTCGTCAAATACGGGGAGTGCAAAGAAAAGATGGGGCCGGTGGAGACAGAGTGGATATCAGAATGGGTCTAAATCACGGACGAATCCTAAATAGCAGTGACGCTATCCCAATTGAGGGACTAGCGGTCCTCCTAGGAGAGTGACGCCAAGATATCTCCTGAATATCTGCCCCCATTCCATTTTCGGCCTAGCCTGATCGCCTCGAAACCCTTTCCTCAATAACCAGCCGCGTCCAGAAGTGTTTTCTTTCCTCCCCATCTCACTTTGTCAACGACGACATACTTCATACAACTCTCCCGGCACCATCCTTCGTTTGTGGTTGCTCTTTTATCAACTTCTTTAATAACAAAACCCATTCTCTGACACGTCTCTCACTCTCTCGAGACTGTCAATCTACTGTTGTTCTGTTTTAACCGTCGTCCGTCATAACTGCCCCTGAAAAGTCATCCCAACCCACCAAAATCCCAACACACACCACGCCCTTCAAACATGAAGACCTTCACTGCTATTGCAGCACTGGCTGCTGCTTCAACCGCATTTGCTGCCCCTTCGGTTGAAAAGAGAGCCACCCTCACCCCGATCACCGTCAAAGGAAATGGTATGGCGATCAACAGTCTTCTGAAACACGAATGCATCTGCTAACACCTCCACAGCTTTCTTCGCAGGTGACAAGCGATTCTACATGCGCGGTGTCGACTACCAGCCCGGTGGATCTTCCAAGCTCGTCGACCCTATCGCAGATGTAACATCTTGCACGCGCGATATTGCCCGATTCAAGGACCTTGGAGTAAACACTATCCGTATCTACAGTGTCGACAACACTGCCAACCACGACACGTGTATGCAATTGATGGCAGATGCTGGCATCTACCTAGTGTTGGACGTGAACACGCCCAAATACTCCCTCAATCGCGCCTCTCCCCTACTTTCTTACAACTCCAAGTATCTCCAGAACGTCTTCGCCACCATGGATGCCTTCTCTGGATACTCCAACACCTTGGCCTACTTCTCTGCCAACGAGGTTATCAACGATGACAAGACCACCCCAGCTGCTCCATACGTCAAGGCTGTTACCAGAGATATGCGATCCTACCTCAAGGAGCGTGGACATCGTCAAATCCCTGTTGGATACTCTGCTGCTGATATCGACACCAACCGTCTTGAGATGGCTGAGTACATGAACTGCGGAACCGATGATGAGCGCAGTGATTTCTTCGCATTCAACGATTACTCCTGGTGTGATCCTTCCGACTTCAAGAAGTCTGGATGGGACCAGAAGGTCAAGAACTTCACTGGTTACGGTCTCCCTATTTTGTAAGATTATCTCTCAAAGTTACATCTAGCATAGTACTAACTTGAATAGCCTTTCTGAGTTCGGTTGCATTACCAACACCAGAGAGTGGAACGAGATCGAAGCCATCTACAGCACAGATATGACCGCTGTCTACTCTGGTGGACTTGCCTACGAGTACACTGAAGAAGCCAACAAATACGGTCTTACCAAGATCGGTGCTGATGGAAAGCTCACCGACAAGCCTGATTTCGCCGTCCTCAAGGCCAAGTTCAAGGCTACCCCCAACCCAGCTGGCGATGGAGGATACAACTCTACTGGAGGTCCTTCTGGATGCCCTAAGAAGAGTACTACTTGGGACGTCGACGGAGACTCTCTACCTGCCATTCCAGAGGCTGCCAAAGCTGTAAGTTTTTCTCGCACTGTGTGGGAAGGTCCCAGCTAATGTTTCCAGTTCTTCAAAGACGGTGCCGGTAAAGGTGTCGGTTTGGTCAAGGGTGAAGGTGGTGATGGATCTCAAGGTGGAGCTGGTGTTGGTGTCACCGGTGGCCAATCTAAGGGTATCGCAGCTTCTGGTTCCGGAAGCGCTGGCTCTTCCAGCTCTACTACTGGAGGCAGCAGCGCGAACGCCACCGACAGCAAGGACAAGAACGCCGGTAGCATGCTTGCACCTTCAAGCATCACACCTCTGATTGTCGGTGCTCTTGCCACCTCTTTCACTTTGTTCGGCTCGTTCCTCTTGTAAGCTTTGAAACATGTTGAAGTGTAGATATAGGCCAGTTGCGGTAATAGTGGAGCCAAGGAATCGGAGAAGAGGAGCAAGAGATGTGGTCTTGGATTAGCGAGTATTAAAATTCAAGCGACGTTCATTTAGATGAGATAGGGTTACAATGGTCTTTCGGACTTCGTAAGAAATCGTGTGGGTTATATAATGAAATGCCTTTGTTAAACTAATGAATTGCGATTTCACCACCGATCACCACGGCGCTTTCCACAGTTTTCCCACCTCTTGTCTACATTCTTCACGGTGATGTTTATATGGCTATCGAACTCACTTACGCTATGATAGAAACGTTCTGAGTGATGCTTCCTGTCTCAATTGGCTGTTTCTTAATCCTCTTCTTCCTATTCATGTTTTGGCTTCCTGGAGACGACCTGGCGTATTTCTGTTCTGCAACCTTACTTCATGATTTGTACTTCAGAATAAACAATAATCGACTAAGAAAACGCAAGGACTAAGTAACGAATGATAAGTGTTAAATCTTAACTATTATATCACCCCCACCATAGTAGAGTGTATTGCCAGCTCTTAGGGTTGGGGAAGATCATGTCATTCTTTTTTGGCGGCGGCGTTGATGCTGCGACCGACTGTACTCTAAAGCGGGATGTGGGATATGTGCGCGACTTGGGGTTCGTGATTGTGGATATGGCGATTGTGCAGATTGGGATGTGCGCTGATATGGATGCGTTAGGGCGGGAGGGTACGTACTCTATGAATGGTATTGTATGTAGGTAGGTAGGTAAAGTGGCAGTGCTGAGATGGTTGGGTGTTAGGTTAGGTGGGTTTGGTGTTTGGGTTCAGGGAAGAGGTGATGTTATTTTGGTGTATTTGAGTAAGGGTGGGTAGGTGGTGGGTGAGAAGGGAGGAGAGTGGAAGAGGTTGTAAATTGAGAGATGCATGGATGGTATGAAGAGAATTATTGAAGTGGAGAGCTACCTTTTGATCATTTGTCAATGCTTCACACATGAGGAAGGAAACCGACCCCTTCTCGCGCAGGTGAAAAGGGAAAGAAGAAAAATGAACATATTAGTGATCTTGATATCCGGCTTCAGATCTTGCTCTCAGTCAGAATTCTACTTCTGCAAGTCCGCACTCCAAAGCCATATATAGATAGCACAGCAAAAGGACCAGTGACAGGTTAAGGTAATAGGGTTTCATTATAAAATAGTGCTAGGAAATATATAAAACTAGAAATCAAGTGTGTACTTGCACACGCCTACTTCTATCCACTTTTAGATCTCTCCACAGACACCATTCAGTTTGTCTTCCATAGCCATAGACCCCAGGGAGACGAGTGACCAAGAGCCTTTGCCCCAAACATAACACGACCTGATTGTATCATCCTCCACCCACCTGCATATCCAAGCTGAAAAGTATCTCGTGAAAGATTTTCTCCAAGTTTTCTTCACATCTTACCAGTCTAAGCAATATCGTAGTTGATACAAACGTTGTATGTAAGATAGCTGGTTTGTCAATAGCCTCAAGAGCCGACGGCCTCGGTAAATTGATTCAGAATAGCGACCTCTCAATCGATCGTCCACCGAGCTCAAATCCGTGAAGACGAACTCAGGCTTCGTGAAAGTTGATTACTCTCAGATTTGTCGATCGGGGAACACCATTGCATACCTTGCGGTTGGCAGCCTCCATAGACATCGAACTGGCTTGCATCACCTTACAACCCGAAGGCTGAAGGGACGCGCACCACAAATCTGTTGTTGGAAGAAAAGAAGAAAAGAACTGCGAGCTGCGAAGTTTTCTAGCTGCGATGCTTGGCACTGACACCAACGCTAGTCCTAACTAGCTCTTACCGCGCAAGGGCCTTTATCCCCGATGAGGCATAAGTCCGATGTTATTTTGACTTTGTCTGAGTTTAGGAATAACCACTTCGATCGCATAACTGGTTCCTACGGAGGCACATCACCGTTCAGTTCTATATCACTACCCTCTCCGCCCTCTGCCCTCCATTTCATAATGGCAGATATCTCTATTGAAGAAACCAACCGCCTGCGGGTGTCGTTGGGTATGAAACCTCTACCAGTTCCAGGAGCAGCACCAGCGGGACCTGTCTTTAAAGAAGCCACTGGACCTGCCGAGGAGGTTGCAAGCACTCTAGAGACTCGTCAGGCAGAAAGCTACGACAATTACAATAAGGCGAAAGAACTCGAGGAAGCCAAGAAGAAGCGCGATGCGAAAGCTGATGCCATCAAGAAGGCCCGAGACGCGGCGAAGCGGTTTTCAAAGCTGGAAGGCAAAGGTCTTGGTGATGAGGATGAAAACGAGGAGATGGACACGCGGAGCTGGTTAATAAAGCAAAAAAAACGACAGAAGGAGATTGAAAAGGCTCGGCGGAGAGAACAGGAACTCGCAGAGGCCGAGGCTGCAGCAGCCGCTGAATACACTGCTAAGGATCTTGCTGGCGTTAAAGTCGGCCACGAATTGGATACATTTGAAGAGGGCGAAGAACAAATATTGACCTTGAAAGATCATACCATTGATGAGAACGAAGAAGAAGGTGATGAGCTTGAAAATCAAAATCTGCGTGAACGCGAACGCTTGGACGAGAACCTGAAGCTCAAGAAGAAGAAGCCTGTGTACGATGCGATGGCCAGGTGGGAAACAGATTTTGAGAAGGGTGGTATACTGGAACAATATGATGAGGCTATTGACGGGAAGAAGGGGAAGAAGTTTACACTCGATGGGCAAGGGAGTACGGCCGAAGCTGCTTCTTTAGCTGGAGCAGCATTAAAGGCAAAGCCGAAAGTCATCAGTCTCGACTTCCTAAGTAAGTGAACCTCATTGCACCTTGATAACAAGCACGAGCTAACAGGTCTTGCAGACGACGAACCTAAATCTGATTACCTTGATATCTCCGAGATTAAGATGAAGAAACCGAAGAAGAAGAAGGCGAAATCTACTCGTCGGAAAGTAGCTGACGAAGATGATATCATCCCTCCCGACGATGTTCTGAGTAAGACGGATGCGACAGAACACTCGATGGATGTCGACGAAGACGTAAAGCCTATCAAGAAGAGAACTTATGAAGATATATCATTCGTTGACGACGATGAGCTTGCAGCGTCCCTTGCCACACAGAGACGAAATGCCTTGAAGAAACGCCAAAGATTCAGGCCAGAAGAACTTGCACAGCAATTTCGGGAAGAAGCATCGGCTTCACCGAAGGTGGAGAACGAAGAGGAGGAAGGTGTTGGACTGGTAATCGACGAAACATCCGAGTTTGTTGCAAATCTTCAGAAACCCACTGCGCCAGGGCCAAAAGTGCGGGCTAGCTCAAATAAGCCAGAAGCCATAACGGCAATGGGCGCTGAGTCAGATGAGGAAGGGGACGTTCATATGGCACAATCATATGCTGATATTGAGGATGACGAAGAACGCGCTTCTCGCCAACAAGGCCTGGAGTCAGCGGAGATCGACTTGGATAATGGACTTGGGCAAGAGGCCACACTTGAACGAGGTATTGGGTCGACACTGAAGCTTCTCAGAGATAGAAATATTCTGAAGGACGAAAACTCGGGCGATAAAAATGAACAATTTAGAAGAAGGCAGCAGTTTATCGCAGACAAGCATCGCCAAGCCGCCGAAGCTGAACGTCAAGCAAGAACTCAAAGAGAAAGAGATCGCCAAAGTGGTCGTCTCGATCGAATGTCAGCTCGTGAGAAGGAAGATTATGCCAGACAACAGAACACTTACCGTGATCAACAAGAGGCTCGTAAGGCAGCTCAACATTTCGAAAAAGAGTACAAACCAACGGTGGAACTAAAGTACATTGATGAAATGGGCCGAAGTCTAAACCAGAAGGAAGCATTCAAACATCTATCACATCACTTCCACGGTAAGGGTAGTGGAAAGCAGAAGGTCGAAAAGAAGCTTAAGAAAATCGAAGATGAGAAACGCAGAGAAGCTCAAAGCTCTTTAGATGGCAGTCAGATAGGAGGTATGAGCGGAGCAGCGACCCACCAGATCAAGAAGAACAGACAAGCAGGTGTCAGGTTGGCATAAATATCATAGAGATTGCTGTGGGAGGATGATGACTTTGATACTAAAGGTGCAGCCTCCTCACAACCGTGTAATTATAGTTAATCATTGCTGACAAAACCTTGGAGAAGTGAGAAACACTCATTTGTGGAAATACATGCCCATGTAGGTCATCGCATTTGCCTTTCTATGTGCACTAACCTAGGTTATCTATATTGCCGGTCCGGAAGTGCGTCATTCTTCTCAGTTATCTACAATATTCATTCCACATTTTCTCTTGTTGCAAGTATATCAAACCTAGTGGTTGGGAGTAAGGACGACACTTCTCTTATTAGCCAAGGCTTCATTGACCCTAGTTTCTTATCTACTTTTAGTTTCATCTTATCCACTACGCAGCGTTTTGGCGAAACATATATTAGTGAACCTAGCAGCAGCCTTCTGTCAAAATATCCAGATCATCCTCGGATCTGAAAACTTACGACTCCCAGTGTATGAAAACGCAACTGGCTACTTACCATTTCTTCACTTTTCTAGCTTTTTGACGTTCGTGATTCTGGGACATCCTCTAAACTGCCAGAGGTTCTATCGTCTTTCTATCAACCTTTTTCTCCCACGATAGTTCATCGTCCATTTGCCCACAGCAAATGCAGACTTGTTGAACCCTAGACCTTCAGTTACACAAAAACCTAAGGACGACTGGTACAGTCGATATGCTTACTGCTTACAAAAACGCTTGTACAGCTTAGAAAACGCCTGCTTGTGTGGCTGCCGCATAGGAACTGTCACATCGCTACGATGTCTTCACGTCAATTGGCGCTTGTCATGCTCTTAGTTTAGAAGAGCTATGACTTGTAGTGTTCATAATCTTACAAGGAATTCTCGCTGATTGCAATGGAGTTGATGAGCTTAGTATTTGGTGAAATAGATTTCAATGTTAATAGCAATGACTTTGTTTAACTCTGCCTTTGACACGTGCTTTGCAAATTAAAAAGAGAAATTTTCACGTCGGAGAGCAGTAGGAGACACGACTTTGAAATCCTTGTATCCATTTGTTTCACTCGAAAGCTAGATTTCGGAAGTGCTCCTCAAGGTATTGATCAACATTACAAAATCTAAATACTGTCTCAAACTCAGGCCTATATGGCGACAACTGGTCGAAAATTATATATCACGAGAGAAATGTGGACAAGTGGGCCAGGTTTTACTAGGGCTGGCAAAAAGGGGGTCCTCGCTTAAAGCTCCGTTAACAAATTCAAAGAATTCTCTTCTACCAGGAATTATTTTTCTTTAGAAGTCGGGCTCTGGACAATAGAAGTTGATGGATCAATCTATAAATGCATGAGTCAAAATGGAATTGGTCAAAAGGGTAGGCATAATCTTGATGTCCACCGTGGGTAAAAATATGCAAAAGGAAAATGCTCTCCCACTAAGGTTTGAACTTAGAACCTCCCGATTAACTGGATACGATTGTATAACAGTCGGACGCGCTGCCAATTGCGCCATGGGAGAGGTATTTGGCTGATTTGATGGCCGTGGCAGTTTCGTTTGAGCCCATATAGTCTCGGAAGTTGTGGGTCTGCCTATCAATCATTCTTAGAAATGTATTTTTCAGAAAATGAGCATATGGAGGCGTGAATTAGCTAGCAAGTTTCATTAATTAACCAATTAGTACGACAACTTATGTTTGATTGAGCAAATTGTCTTTTGAAATTTCGACTTTCCCATCACAAAAACATGCCTATCACGTGGTATAAATATAGAAATCTATGTAATATCTGCTATATTTGCATACCGTGTTATTTCTGTTGCGGTACTTCGATATCTAGTTCAGACTTTTATCAGTTTTACTATACAACGCTCAACTCAGTATACCATCCCCACGTGACTTACCACTACACGAAACAGAATGATATCTTCCTCCAGATGTCTATCTTCAAGATGATCAAATCGAAGCCTCCATTCTCTGATGCAGGCATATCCGATCGGAGCTACCTCCGTATTGGATGAAATGAGACTAATGGCAAGATGCATATGATGTATCACCAGCATAAGCGAGATGTAAATCCTCATTATTTCCGAGAGGCTCGCTCACGAATGAGCTATTATCATTGGATCGCTCATCGAGTCCCATGAATAAGTAATTGACATGCTACATTCCGGTGTGCCCGTCTATTAGATGCACAGATGCGGTGTGAGTCACCCCGTGCTTCGAACCACATTGGATACGGACAATTGGATGAGCGCTACAAATATTTAATGGTGAGATCCAGGTTGCGTAATGTATTATAGGTTTGACGGGAGGATATACTATAAATCAATTGTTTTCCCAGCCCAAAACGTGCTCAAATAACTATAACAAACTTGCTTTCTGAACTTAATCTGTCGATTATGACGTCCTCCACTGGCCCAAAAACAATCCATCTCACCCCAGAAGAAGATGAGCGGATACGAAAGTCTCTTAGAGGAAAGCTTGATAAATGTCAAGCTCTAAAGGGTAGACCACGAGAAACAGGTGACCGAAAGGACCGTTTGAATCAAGTGAGAATGGCGTCTCTAATGGCTGATCTCGCCATCTCTGGGCAGAAGAATCGGGGTGACTCGATCGTAGCTTTTGCCATTGGGAATCCATATCCACCTTGTATTGTTTCAATAGACAGTTTGAAGCCTATGGCGTTCTCAGAGCTAAGGATGGAGACGCATCATCGGGGTTGTGTTCTTACTGTAAAGAGGACGGCAGATGTGGTTAAGCTGACGGCATACTCGTGGACGGTGGTGCAGGAGGAGGGATCTGAGGAGATGGAGAGGTTGGAAATTTGGCTGCATAGAGACAGGCACGGAAAAGATATTCTAGAGTCTGGGGAGATGTTCAAGGTTAAAGAGCCATATTTCACGATGAGTGATGAGGGCGAGCCAACGTTAAGGATTGACCATCCCTCAGATCTTATCATTTGTGAGGCAGAGGACGCAACAGTTGTTGCAGTGAAGTCGGCTAAAGAGTACAAGGATGAAGGGAATGCTGCACTCAAGCAACAAGATTTGCTCCAAAGCCACAGAAAATATACCCAAGGTTTGAACTTACTCAGTGCAGACGGTGCTGCAGGAGGAGAGCTGGCTCACAATCTCTTTCGGAATCGAGCCCACGTAAATCTTCTTCTGTGCCGCTTCGATGAAGCCAAACAAGATGCCCTAGCATCTCTTACTGGTCTAGACGATGAAGCACACAGAGAGCTTGATGGCAAAGCCTACATGCGTGCTGGATCTGCTGCATACAACCTCGGCAACTTTCAGGATGCTAAATGGTTCTTTGGTGAGCAAGAGAAGCTTATGCCTGGTAGTAAAGATGCGATTGGAAGACGACGAAAGACAGAAATTCGTCTGAAGGAGCAATCGAACGGTGCATATGACTTGAGGAAGATTAAGGCAGGTCTATCTACAGGTCGTCCTCAAGTTGACGCCGCAAGCTTTTCTAGTAATGTGACGGTCAAAGAGAGCCATGGGCAGGGTCGTGGCCTCTTCGCTACTCGCAACTTGAAACCTGGAGATATCGTTTTGGCTGAGAAGGCATACTGCGCTGTATGGGGTCATGAGGATGAAGCTTTGACAGCAATTACTTATGATTACCGGGACGACAAGATAAGAGTCGCTCCTATTGGCTTGCCAAAGGCGATTGTGCATAAACTGCAGGGCAATCCGTCCCAGATTGAAAAAGTTACTGATCTTTTCGGTGATTATGGCGGCATTGGTAATCAGATTATAATACGGGACTCTAAAGTGGTGATTGACACTTTTCAAATCCATGACATTGTTACCCGGAATGCCTTTGGGCTCCGTCCTGTGGATATAGGTACGCGAACCGAACGGGAAGATGCTGATTCTGGGGATGCCAGCACAGCTTTCTGGGTTCTGGCTGCTTATATCAATCACTCATGTATCCCCAACGCTACGAAAGATTCCATCGGTGACTTTTTTATACTACGTGCCATCCAACCCATTCAAGCTGGTGAGGAGATTACGCATAGCTACGATGCATCCAGCGACTATGATGCAAGATCAGCAGCTCTGATGACTACTTGGGGCTTCAGATGTACCTGCGCGTTGTGCCTTGTAGAGAAAACAGAACTTCCAGAGGTACGAAAGAAACGCCGAGAGCTAGAAAACGAGATCAAGGCTTTTGTAGAGAGATATGAAGCGGTTGGCGCAAGGAAAATTACTATAGTGAAAGCCCGACGGCTTTTGAAGTCTATCAATGATACATACGATAACAAACTATACAAAGAAATGCCTCGTCTAGCACTTCTCGGGATTCAGAAGTGGCTCAACGAAACTACGAATCAAGACTAATATATAAAAACGGCACGTAATATAAGAATAAATTTGCAAGTCCAATCGCTTTCTTGGACTAACCGAGGCATTGAAAGTGGCAGAATATCAGACATGTACGTTGGCACTTAAATCATGTTAATATGGAAGATAGCGGCTTATTATGTTGCGAATATGAAATAAACCTGGACTAACTTCTAGCTTGAGCAGGAAGAAGGGATCTTTATGTAACTTCCCGAGTTTCTCGAACGGCGAGGTGTAAGCCGGTCAAATGCCAACTAAGATATGATCGAGCAACAAGAGCTCTTTCTGTGCATCGGTTCCCAGTCTTTCAGTCCTACTGCACAGGTGTAGGTAAAGAAGCAAATTCAGCTGTGACTAGCAAAATTTGTTCCCCGTACACTTGACATTCCAGATCGCCAAACTGGCTGTTCGAGATACCAAAAGTCAACGTACATAGACAAAGATGTCAAGATGGGTCCTATTATGGCACGAGAGCATACAGGATGTACTCTCAGACATAAAAGGTTAGTGGTGGATATAGCTATTTCTAACATAGCTCGTCTACCTACTTAGAGCCACTAAGCTTAGCTTCCTTCGCTTCTAGCCGAAGCTCGTCATAGCTCAGACTAGCTTAAGTCCGAGGGTGGGCTGTACCGCTTTCACTTTGGGCTCGCGTATATTATTTTGCCAGACTGCGTTAAACACGTCCCCACGTCTTCTACGAAAAACAAAACCAGCATTCAATCAACATCCAAACCTCTCCACCAAGCATTAAATTACATCAAGCACAGAGAAAAATCACAAATCTAGGATACCTAACGAGTCCCAGTCACATGAACACTTTTTAGACCAGCTCATCAACACGCCAACATGGCGGAAGTCACTCAGGACCAGGACGACCCGCAGCGGGGTACACACTCCATCACAAATTGGTACGATTGTTCACGACCCATGTGGATTGATCTTATTGGAGATTACGCAGGAAAAGAGTTGTTTTTGATAGAGGGAGACTCCTTGCTTCGAGAATGTTTTGAGGATCCCAGAATTGATTTTAAAGGTAAACTTCCCTCGTGTTATGCCGCCTTCATTATAAGTCTCAATGGACTACAATTTCCTTTCAGCACAATATCCCCTTGTCACTCACTGCTTCAGATCACCAGCATCCTCGTTTGGCATCCCTGAGTCCCTCTTCATCATAGAAGCGCAAGGCAACCCATCACAGTTACTGCACTCAAGCACCCTCTTCTCTAGCTTAGTTACTCTACTAATATTTCACAGATGGTTTCCAACTTCTACATGCGGTTTACGTGGTTGAGCGATTTCTCGAAGATCTAATTAAACGCCACTGTAATTTCCATATTGCATTTTTTGAAGGTAAGTAATCTCTAATTCAATCATGGTTGTTGCTAACGAGCGGTCTAGAAAATGCAGAGCTCTGCATCCCTCGTGGTCTCCGTGGAACTCGGAGATCCCGTTACCTACTAGCACGCACAGTAATCAAGAGACACTTAACGATCCATCTTACATCTGCGCAGCCGAATATTCTTGTCAACACCTTTCCTTCACTTGAAAGCGCCGAGTTTAAAAACTACATAAATGCCACTCCCGTTCACTTCATTATGGCCCATGATGGAGCAGTCAAGATCGGTCAGAATAGCACGGAGGAAACCAAAAATGATGACGAGATCGCGAAGGTGCTCCTGCGTGGAATGATCTGGTGGTTCAACACACATAAGCAAAATGTGGCCCTGATCAACTTGATCGACTTCCGCGATTCGAAGGTCTTTACTATGATTGTAGAAAGCTTTACGCCAAATATTAGACTCCACCCGACTATGAAATCTCAATTTATTGAAGAAATAAAGAGCTGTCGGGAAGAATTAGAAAATACTGGGGAGGATAGTAACGAACTTTTTGCACCGGCCGCTGAATTTTCCAAATTGGCCGAAAAGCTCCTGGCTACAACAGATGATGACAACGTTAGCGAAAGCTCGTATGTCTCTTTGATGACAGCCCTCCTGTTATTGAAAGGTCAAGGAGATGCAGAACATGACATTGCGTTAATATCTGCATTTCTGCTGCACAATATCGCGTCGAGATACCTTCCCCTTTCGCAGCGCAGACTTCCACTCATCAAATTTGATACTAAGTCCGAGGAAGCCATTGACAGACTTCTAACACATTCCTCTTCAATAGCTAAACGAATTATGGAGATTAAAGGCTGGAATAGTGAGCTGGAAGAGGCTGAGGTAGAATGCGACATCGTTGACTTGTTTGATGGAAGACTGTTGAGAGCCATCATTCAAGCAGCGAGCAAAGAAGACTTTATCAGCAGTTTACCTGAGGCAGCTCAGAAGGAATGGTCATCTTACACGCACGTTATTAAAACTCTTTCGAGCAAGGATTTATCCTCAGCAGGAGCATGGGAGGCGGAGGTTACCAACCCGGAAGTATTGATGGATGATACCGAAACGAAGCCAGAAAATCTATCAGTTCTCCCGTTCTCCAGCGAGATTTTTGACAAACATCTCGAGTGTATCCACTTAGATACAGATACTTCGGTCACGGCTAGACTTGGGGCAATGAAGATATATCGGGAAACAACGCACTGGCACAGTATTGGCAAGAAATTGAACACGAAGCTGCTGAGTTCTGAACCTGCTCCTGTTTTCACCAAATGGCGCAATCCACTACGGATGAACCAGTTTTACATGAGGGAAATGACAGCCTATGCAGCTAGTCTAACTGGTTCAAAAGGTCGAGCTTTAGACACAGAGACTATAACCGTTGGGCCAAAGGCTCTTATCAAGATTGTCGAAGATAAGCCTGGAAAGCCTGCTCCCAAAGTGGTCAAGGGTAAAAAAGACGATCCAAAGGAGACCAAGAAAGCTGCGCCGGCCAAGAAAGGAACAAAAAAGGCAGCTGCAGGACCATCTAAGGCAGAATTAATGAAAGCAGAAAACACCGCACAGAAGAGTTCAACCGAGGCCGTAAAAATATTTTCTGCTTGGGCCACAGTACGCAAAAACCTTGATGTCAATACTGATGACCAGGATCGGTATCTGAAAACTATAGTGTATCTCAATAACCTTGACTCGGCTAAGACAGCCTACTTAGATGGAGAAATCAATACCTATATTCTTCACTCGCTTCTGAATTGGTGGGCAACATACTGCAAAGCCGAGAAAAAGGCTGAAGGCTATCACGTCGTTGCATTGATCTGGACAACAATCCGATCAATTTGCACAACCAAGAGTCCGTTGAACAAAGAGATGATCGAGCATGCTACCAAGGTATGCAATCTTTTGGGAATAACTGATGCTCTGACCCCTTTTTCTGCACCAGGATCGGACTTGAAGCTTTCATTCGCTTTCAAGTATCCGCTTCAAACCCAAATCTTGAACATCGGGATCAGCCAGACTGAATTCCAATTAAATCATTGCGGCCCCTATATGGATCGCAACCTAGACGCGAAGCCAGACCCCCGAGTGTCAAGTTTCGTCCCAGATGGATGGCAGCGAGAAGTTCTTGATGAACTAGACGCGAACAACAGCGTTTTCGTAGTGGCACCAACTTCGGCTGGAAAGACATTCATATCGTTCTACGCAATGGAGCAAATATTGAGAGCCGATAATGATGGTGTACTCGTCTACGTTGCTCCTACAAAGGCGCTTGTAAACCAGATCGCTGCTGAGGTGCAAGGTATGTTCAAAATTACAATTAGTATTTTGATTCACTGCTAACATTTAGTTCAGGTCGCTTTTCAAAGAAGTTTCCCCAAGCTGGAAAGGGAGTATGGGCCATTCATACCAGGGATTACCGAGTCAACAATAGCACTGGCTGTCAGATACTTGTCACTGTGCCACATATCCTGCAGATTATGCTTATGTCACCACCAAACGCTCGCTCATGGTCTACAAGAGTCCGTAGAATTATCTTTGATGAGATTCACTCAATCGGTCAAGCTGAAGATGGTGTGGTATGGGAACAGCTTCTATTGCTGGCTCCATGCCCTATTATTGCTCTTTCGGCTACCGTTGGAAATCCTGAGCAGTTCAGCGAGTGGCTTACAGAAACCCAAAAAGCTTCTGGATCTAATCTCAAAATGATTAAACATTCCACCAGATATAGTGATCTAAGAAAATATATCTACGAGCCGCCTAAAACCTTCGAGTTCAATGGGTTCGGTAAATCCTATGGAGTTGGTTTAGGTCTTGATGGTCTCCCTGGATTAATAGCTTATCATCCTGTGGCATCCCTAGTAGACAAATCAAGAGGAATGCCAGATGACTTGGCTCTTGAACCGCGAGACTGCTTTTCTCTATGGAAGGTGATGGTCAAACTTCAGACAGCCGACTTCAAAGTGTCGGAAAGTTTGAGTCCAGCGAAGGCATTGCCACCATGTATTCGAAAGGTGGATATTTTTGCTTGGGAAAAGAAACTCAAAGAGGTTCTTGCCAAATGGATGAGCGATCCTGCCTCTCCATTTGTTAAGGTTGTCCAGGAATTGACGCCACCCGAGTTACTCGAGACCTTAGAATCGACACCAACCGCATCATTGGCATCTGATACTACTGAAACGGATATTATCGATCCTCTTGATTTGAAGGCAACTACCTTGCCTTTGCTGTATCAATTACACAAGCGGAGAGCACTCCCTGCGATCTTGTTCAATTATGACCGTAATGCATGTGAGGAGATTGCTTTTACATTACTGGCACAATTAGAGGCAGCGGAAGCAAAATGGAAGGAAGGTTCGTATTGGAAGAAGATGATGGCTGGTTTCGAAAAATATCAAGAGTTGAAGGATAAGAAGTCTGCCCGCAAGCCAGCAAAGCCTTCTAAGAAGCAGGATGATGATGACGAAGGGGGCTCTAAGACTGATCGTATGCGGGAAGAATCTTCTGATGGAGTATCTATCTACGAATCATTTGATCCTCAGGCACCTCAAGCCGAATTTAGTTTTTCCAATCCCAAAATGCTTCCAAAGGTGGAGCTCGAGGAACACGAACGGCAACTTCGTCGTAAATGGGTTAGTGAAGAGCTCATTGGGCTTTTGCGTAGAGGAATTGGCGTGCATCACGCTGGTATGAACCGAAAGTACCGACAATGCGTGGAGATGCTGTTCCGAAAAGGCTTTCTGAGAGTTGTTGTTGCTACTGGGACGCTGAGTTTGGGTATCAATATGCCTTGCGCCACGGTGGTCTTCAGTGGTGACTCCGTCTTTTTGACTGCCTTGAACTTCCGCCAAGCAGCCGGTCGTTCTGGTCGACGTGGATTCGATCTCCTCGGTAATGTTGTATTTCAGGGTATCTCGCCTGAGCGTGCAAGCAGGTTGCTCAGCTCGCGTCTTCCAGAGCTTACAGGGCATTTCCCGATTACTACAACATTGGTCCTACGATTATTCACACTTCTCAATGACTCAAACAAGTCCCCATATGCAGTCAAGGCCATCAACTCTTTACTCTCTCAACCCCGGCTATATCTTGGAGGCCAATCTTTCAAGGAACAGGTCTTGCATCATCTGAGATTTTCCATCGAGTATCTTCGAAGAAATGAATTACTTGACCCTCGTGGAGAACCTGTCAACTTCACCAGTTGTGTTTCACATCTATATTACACTGAGAATTCTAGCTTTGCGTTCCACGGTAAGTTCTAATCTATCATATCGTAAATTTTATACTAACAATGTCCCAGCGCTTCTTAAGAGCGGCTATTTCCACAAGCTATGTGCTGATGTCGACACAAACTCAGACGCAATAATGCAAGACTTGTTACTAGTCCTCAGTCACTTATTTGGTCGTCGTGTTTGTAGAGAGATTGACGATGAAGAAGAGGCTGAGAAGATCAAGAATTCTCCATCTATGGTTTACTTACCACCACTTCCTAACGAAGCCGCCGACGTCTTACGGAATCACAACAAGCACACCCTCGATATATTTACGACATATGTAAAGACATTTGCTGCTCAGTACGTCAAGGAAGAGGATAGATATCTTCCTCTCACCAAGACCCCAGTCGGAGCCTCTCCATCGAACAATTCCGAAGCGCCAGAGGGCATTGATTTCTTGCCAAACCTCCCAGCTCCTCACGCGAGATCCCCATTTGTTGCTCTTTCAGGACTCGGTGATGAATTCAAGACAATTGAAGACCTTTGCAGTTCAACAAGAGAAGGTGTCTTCTTGGAGGCAGCCGTCATTCCTCATTTGGAATTGCATCCAGATGAGACTAGATCTCCTTTGAATGCTTATCTTCTGGACTTCTTTAAGCACGGCAGCGTCAAACCCCTCGAAATGGCAAATGGTATCCGTAAATCTGACGTATGTTCCCATCTCACTCTGAACAAACCCTTAGCTAATTATAAAACCAGGTCTGGTTTATTCTCAATGATTTCTCTCTTGTCCTCGCAACCATATCTACTAGTCTAGCGCAATACCTTGGTCTTGGCGACGATCGTGACCCTGAAATGCTTGATGTGATGGGTGGCGGTGATGCAGCCGAAAACGACGGTGACGAAAAGGCAGCTGAAGTCACTATTCCAGAACCCACAATAACAAATAAATTTGATGCTCCTAAGCCTCCTCCTATTGTCAAGAAGAAGAAGGTAGCAGATGACTGGGATGCAGGTGAGGATGAGATCGCCGAGGAAGAAGCTTTCAACAAGGCCGAACGAGAAAATGTATTAGGAGGAACAGACGACGAAGAATTTGAGCAATTGATGAATGTGTACAAGGCATTCAAGAAGCTGAAGACGGAGTTTGATGAGAAGTTCAAGGTTATTTGGGCTTAAAGGGGGTGGGTCATGATGATTATGAAGGTTGGGTATACATGTGGATTTACTAACTTTACTTCAGAATGAGAAGTCGGTTGTCTATAAAAAGAAAGAGTACTTGCATGATAAAGAATAGATGAAAATAGTTAAAATTGCATTGGCATTGTTTAGTGTTCATCCGTGTGGAGTTTGCTAAGCATTGTGATTTCTTCCCTAGCTAATTTATTAAACCCCACTCGAGATCTTTCCTGGTTTTGGTTGGCAAATCGCAAGCCTTATTCACATTATATAATCCGCTTCGCGACTTTATAAGGTGAAGCATCTCCGGCTTTACGATTGTCAACTTTCTCTGTCTGGCTCACTGGTCAACTACACATGTCCAGCATATTATACTCTTTATATACTATAGTTTACGCTAGTGAGATACTTTCACTAGTCTTGTAGGTGCGCGAATTTGAGACCGGTACATGTAACCTGAACATCTGAGCGAAGATTGACAAATGGTAAGGACATATCTTAGTAACTAGAAATTGCACTGAAGGACCATGCATCATACAATATGTTTGTCAAGGATTCTGCTAGTTTGGCAATTGGCGAGGTAATGGCTGACCTGTTCAGGGTAGGAGGGAGGAAGGTGTGAGGGGCTTCTTCAGCAGTTCTGTTGGTAGTATGTCTCAAAGTATCTTTAATTCTATTTTTCCTTGTTATCTTGCGTGCACGTAGTCAATATAGTCCACCCAGCCAATTCTTACTGAGTATGTTCCCCAAAATTTCCTTAGCCATGAATCCGTTAATTGTATTAATGTGGTAGACTTACCTTGGATTTGAAAAACTATACAAGACACTCTTTTAGTCACAGTTTACAAATTTGAGGAGAATCTTGGAATTAAATCATTGAATCTTCAAGGAAGTTTTGGCTGTCTCATCACAGTTGACAAGATCGCTTGTTCTAGCATATTATTAGTAACTTCCAATTCCAATACTGCGAAGCCTTCCACTTTATTTGAAATAATCCAGGGTTGAGTTGAAGAAGTTCTTAGCCAATGTCACCATTAAAGTTGTCGAGCATCACATCGTTATCCTTTAGGATATATCCTCCACTGTGGGTATCGGCGATCTCTCAAATGCGGCAATCGAGGGCATAGCTTTAGAGCCTGCTTACACAATGCAAAAGCGTGCATTCTTCGCAGTTCGATAGAAACAGTTGCATGATGGCTAGAATATCTTACGATGTATTATGTAATTACAGTCTCCTCGTATGATGGTTATGGGATCCAAGATCTGTTGGATTTCTCCAAATTTCGCTGGCTTTTGTTTTGCTTTAAGTAGTGGAATCTGAAGAGTTGCTGAGCGTAGAAGTATAAGCTTTCCTGTTAATAGAACCCGGTAACCAAATTCTTTTTCTCTTAATCTCCAAGACTAATAAGCAGATATTTAAGAGGATGACTTTAAAAATATCACTCTGGAGGCTCAAACACTTAAGATGGGTAACTGCACGGAAAATCCATTTAGAACTTTTGATGGTGGATTGTGGAAGTGCGAGAAGTAAATTAGAACATTGGAAGAAATACTGAAGAAATACTGAAATCTATAACGGGTCAAAGTTGAAACGAAGAAATAATGAGAGTAGATTGGGAGCTACAACTGAGGCAGTATGATATTGAGACAATAACAACAGAGACATAGAAACCAAGGAAAACTCCAAAATGCCATCGCAAAGAACCCCTTTCAAACAACACCATAACTTAGAAAGTCACCATTTACCTTCCATTGCTCCATGTCAACTTAATCTACTCTTTCGGCAGGGTCTTCTGTGAAATCAGCGCGCTTCCCCAACGGCAGATCCCCATTTTTCCAGATCTGTGGGGGCTTGTAGTTTATGCCCTTTTTAAGTTTCTCTTCGTACGTTTCTAAATCCCATGCCAAAATTTCTGTTACCATGGTACCTTGGCTCGTAATCGGGAACATCTCGTAGTATTTCAAGTGACCTTTTGGTATTTCCCCCTTGACAGCCGCGTTAGCCATTTCCTTGGTGGAGAAGAAGACATGCACTGGCTTCTTCCTATTTCGTGTCAACATTGCGAGATCATACGACGCAACTCCATTTGGCAAGGTGTCTTTCCTCCCTTGGGGCTCATCTTTGTATCGATTTATTAGCCCCTGAAGTGTGGTATCGGATTTTATAACATTGATGTAATGGCGAATTGTTCTACCGGGAAAGGCTTTTTCAAATGCCGCCTCAAATAAATCTATTTTGCTCCAGGCACCTGTGCCAGTATACAAAGTTAGCTCGTCTGATGGTTTCAAATTTTTGAAGGATGGGCTAGCAATATGACCCTTCATGTCTTTCCAGAATTTCGACTCTAAGGCCCCTTTGAGTCCGGGCGGTCGAGTCGGGTCTTCGTTTTCGTTCGAGGGGGTCGGTGTCGAGGGTCTCGAGGCTTTCGAGGATCTCAAGGTAGTGCCAGGTCGTCTAGAAGGTACGTTACCGCGTATCTCGAGGGACCCAGATCTGTTGAATAAGCTTTCATGACGGTCAGATATATCTCCAACGAAGTCGATATCAGTTGAAGACAGGACCGTAGGAAGCGACCTGGAGGAGGACAGAGAAGCTCCGGTGATAAGAATCACTCCTACTGTCGCGAAATATGATGTAAACTTCATATTAAAGTCTAGTCTTTCTGAGCTTTGCGCCTCAAGTGACTTAATTCAATGATGGTCTTAACCTAATTTGAACGAGAAACGTTAGATAGAGAAATGCAAAGAAATCAGTTTGTAGAGGGATGATTTTGATGCCATGAAAACATCTTTATATCTTTTTCATGTTCCTTGCGGTATTATATATCATAATATTATGGTTCTCAGGATTTTTCTATGAGTGTTAGAGGATTTCAGTATAGCCTCTGGGAAGGTAAGTATAAAAAGATCGTGTTGGTAAACTCCTTAAGGCCGACTAGGGAGCCTCAGGATCAGCAGCGGCGGAAGCCTGCAGGATGATCGCAGGGAGCATTCTAACATTTTTGTTCGTTCCGAGTTAGCAGACTCGTAGCTTTGGTCTGAGTATCAGGGAATGAAGCAATCAGTTGGCATCCTCTTGTTAGGAAAGAAGGCACCAATTAGACTGGCGCTTGAAGAATGTATCCTGATAATCCTCTCTTGTGACGCTCAATCCTATCTTATATTGTTGTATTCTTTTTGCTCAAAAATGTCAGTGAAGGATTACAGCTCGCATACTATTCTTGCGTGTTTGGAGAGGTCAGGTTGATCTTATATTCACAACCTCCCGATCCGAATTCTGAAAAGCCTCATTACACAAAAGCTAACTATTATGAGTAGGTAACACTATTCATTTGGTCAAAGCTTCAGAGATTTAAATATAACTAGCCAAGCTTTGTAACACTGAGTAACGAAGACTTTACTGGAGAATCCAGGTCCCACGTCTGAGCTTCATTCTAAAAACTTCTCTTTACTCAAGCTGAATCTTTCCTTGGTATAGAACCCCCGAGTGAGAGGCTATTCTAAGTGACATTGCGCCACCTGCTTGATCAGGATAAACTGCATATGAGTGGCCAATACAGCGTTGCAACACCAACATCAACGCCAACATCAACACCAACTCGAAGATCAATACCAGCCCCTTTCTCGTTGACTTGTCATCAAAGTATCAAATCCCAAACCTCACCTCTAATAATTCATTGTCTGGACATCACAACAATAGTGATACTCCCTCTCCTTCTCCCTTGCCGCCGCCAACGCCAACGCTATCGCTATCGCCATCGCCAACTCTCACACCATTTGCTTTTGTTTCGAAACAGATCCTCTGAACACGACGCAACGTTTACAAATGGCAAAACATAAGAAAACACGCATAGTCATCGCCACTGGTCCAAATTATAGCTTCAACTGTTTTCTTGCGCTTCCCTATGAACTTAGAAGAAAGATTTGGTTGGAGCATCTCCAAGAGTCAACCCCGCTGGTCTACAGATTCTGTCTCCGATACAATCCAGGCTCACGGGTGAGGTATACAGAAGGACGGCATTATGAAATATATCACTACGCCCCAAAGCCCGACGATACTGTCATTCTTGAGGCACCAATGACTTCCATAAATATGACGTGGCAGAATCTCCGCCGCTCTACACAAGCCAGCCGCGCCACACTTGCAACAAGCCAAGAATCGCGCCAGATTGCGCTGAAGCATCTCCCTCACTCGATACCATTTCGCCTACATCCAATCAAATGGATCAATGACAAAGGCGAGGTTGAGGAATTTGCTGACGGCTCGAACCATTACGAGCATATCCTCCGTTTCAACGGAGCTCGCGATATCATCGTATTTCAAGATGCAACATGGGCGGACCAGGAAGCTGTTGTCAAGATCTCGAAACTCCAAGGTCGCGTACCAGATGCCTTCATGGAAATGGAGCACGTAGGTATATCGATGCGATCCTTTATTTGCGGTAATCGCTTGGATCCTGGCGGGGAACGTGGCAGCTATGGTGTAACAGAGAATGAATGCGATTGTTCCACAGGTGTCTGCCGTGATGCTTGCCAGTATGAGCCCCTGCCTCACTTTCTTTCATGCTTTCCTGCTTTGAAGGCTTTCTATATTGCCAGGGTATCCACCGATGCCGAGGATGGAGGCGATGAGGTTACTGGCACGTCCGCACCCATTGAGAATGCCGACTGCCACTGTAAATTTTACAAAGACGGGGACATATCCAGCGAGCCAGAGCATAAATGGCCGGTCATTAAGTCATCCGATATCGACAGGTGGTGTGTGGTCTGGGACGAGCGAACGGGATGCATTCCGGTGCACTCTTGCGTTGGAATAGTCAGGCAGTACTGGCGCTCTAATTTCCCATACTATAAGGAGATGGAACACTTGGACATAAGATTTATCAGGCGAATAGATCCTGCTAGTAATCGTGAGCTTGAAAATGAGGATTTAATGATGGAGGACCGCGCTGCGACAAGGACAGGGAAGGTGCTAAGGTCTTTGCTGACTAGTCTCTCAAAAGTGAGCAAGCAATTCTCACGCTACTGATCAGCGATATTGGGCTCGGTGTTTCGTCACTAGAGGTATATATGACTCCCACGTGAACAGACTATGGCATTTCAATAGCCGCACAAATAGGAGGAGCTTGTGTATCTGAGGGAGAAGTCGAATGACCTATCTTACTTGTTTGCTCTACTATACTATATTTCATCCAAATCAAACACGATATACAGTAGCATATACAGGGGCGTACTAGGTGTGAAGAATAGTCCAGAGAGTGGTGGGGGAGAATTAATCTACCTGAGTGTTTATAGAAGTAACTTGAAAGCCAGATTTGCTTAAACCTTCTGTTATATGATACAGAGCCTTAGATAGCCGTATAATGACAGCCAGTAACTGCTATAGCCCAGAATTATAATGATAGGGCAGTGAAAAGCTGGACAACGCAACCATGGCAGAAGATACACATACAGATCATTCCCAACATGGTGCCATCCAGATAAATGGCCTACACATTATGTCTCTCCCACGAGAGATTCGCGATGAAATGTATACACTAGCGCCTGTTTCTCCGTCTCCAGTCATCGTGTGGAAAGGCGGATGGATCCGTGAGAATCTAAACCACGTGCAGAATACATGGATTACAAAGACTTCTACGCTCGGTAAAATTATGTCTGGCGTTGAGCCGTCGACTAGACTGCGACTCTGCGACCCGAGCCAGTCTCACCCCCCTCTTTCCTTGAATCTATTCTTTTGTACCAGAGTTACCAGCTGCGAAACAGCTCATGTTTTTTATAAGAAAACCACATTTGCCTTTCTCGGACACCACAAATGAGATCCAATTGTCTCTTGGCGGAAAAAATATCAAGAATCAAAACTGAAACCACCTTCGGAATCTGGACATCAATACATATAAGCCTGATGAAGTCTGGCAGCGCCACACTTTCGAGAGAGTAGAGCATCTTTTCGGCGTTTCACGAGAAGTGATATACCCTGATGTTTCAATTGCTATGCCAAAGAGAGCCGTCGCAAAATCTTATGCTTAATTTCAAGATACACGGCGAGTACCCAGGACAAGGAGCGATATATGATGAAGAAGAAGATCAGTGTCCATAAGCTCGCTGGCATAGTATAAATCTGGTCAATCTCATCGATAGGCTCCGGAAAATTGATACACCTGCTCTAAACGACTTGTTTTAGCCTCTTGTATAAGTTCTTTAGAGAGGCGAATGTCGCCGCTGGTGTGGCATCGAACTAACGAAGATGACTGTGTGAGTCGGATTGATAGTTTGGATTATGTGAAGAACATTGAGAATCATGGATGGGAACTCGAGATCTCGCTACTGGAGGAGGACGATTCAATTTGGAAACCTCACAATGAGGAACAGAACATCCCCAGCATTATTATGAAGAGAAAGGAGCTTGCGCAGCCTCTACCGGGAATTAATACAAACCCACCTCCTGGCTTGTGTATTTGTCCCGGGATGGAAGGGTTTGAGATGGAGCTTGATTAGATATTGTGATATTTACAACGAATTTGAATGATCTCGTTATGGTCATCACTCGTCAGCCTTCAATTTAGACATAGTTTGATATGAGAATTATAAATTGCGGGAAGCATACTTCTTCTATGTGGTATACGACAATCCTAGCGGTGTCGAGACATGAAATTTTCCAAATATTGCATACCATCTACTCCAAAACATAACATAATGGCAGCTATACTTCGTTTAGACTATTAAGAATATTCAACTACAGTAGTGTGTTAGATAGGCAGAAATCTTACAGGTATTTAGCTAATAATTTTGGAACTGCTTTGGATAGAGCAAGTAACCTTCTTGGTAAAAACCATTTCTGTGTCAGAACTCTACTCTACGAGTGATTTGTAAAGAAACATCCTACGCGATAATACTATCGTTTAAAAACATTGTCCAGATTGTAAGAATCTGAGACACAAAAGAGGTAACACCAAGGAAATGTATTACCATTGGGGTCCTCAATACAGAATATTCAAGAGAAATTGAATATGATCTCTACCAGCATCCTCGCTATACAAGCCCCGTCTATTTCTCAGCATCTACTTCTATTCGAGCGCAAAGGTTGTATTTTGAGTCGGGTGATGCCTTTAGCCCCCTTTGAACCATATTCATGAAGTCCTGATACGCTGAAGTCTCCTCGATTATCAACTACATAAGTCTTAGGTGTTGTTGCGCAAACAAGTAACCTAGTTAACATGCTTGAAGTGGTGGTCTATGGGAATAGCCGCTGCAGGTGAAACACGTTCTAGGCCTCACGACGTGTACAAAGGTAGAGCTACATCACGGAGGGCTGTATCGATTGTGATGGGGGAGTGAATCTCCTAGTAGTCTGATGGCCCAATCAATCACATTCACCATAGTCCAGTACGGGACATGCGCTTGTGCATCTCGTAGCTGCTGTTGCAGCGCCACTTGACTATCATAGATCGATCGCAGGAACAAAATCGGAGCTTGTGGTATTAATGCCTTCACATCGATATTTGTTTTGCAGAAGAAATGATGCCTGTGGGAGGTGAGGCGACAGCCTTATTGTTGAGATGACTGAACAAAAGGAATATTGGCATGGAAGCAATGTTGTGTACCTGCAACTAAACAATGTCGTCCAATAATCCAGTGACACACAAGCTCCAAGGATCCCTTACGCAAATTTCCTAAAGATATCTTTCGATCCGCAGAATATAATGTCGGCAATCCACAGCTTTACAAAGTGTCATTAATCGAGTCTCACAGCTAAAGTAACCACCAGCATTCCTACGAATTTACGAAGACATGGCCAACTTCCTCGATCTCCCCAGTGAACTACGCAACCAGGTGTATGGGCTCTGCTTATTACACCAAGAACCTATTGACCCTCAAAAACCCATTTTCCCTTGGATTGGATGTAATCACAATCCACGATTGAAGCTCACACCTGGGCTCTTTCGCACGAACAAGAAAGTTCATCTCGAAGCCAGCTCGTTTTTTTATGCTCAAAACTGCTTCAATTTTAATAAGGCCACCGCTGAGGAGGTAGCCTTGTTTCTTGGAACAATTGGCCGCAGAAATGCTGGCTACATCCAACATATCTATCTCAATTTTCCATATCTCCGCGATCTAGAGCCGGGCAATGTTACCCTCGAGGATCACAGCTTCAAAATCCTCGCAAAGATCCAGAGCAGCTGCACCAAATTGAGCACGCTCACAACGTCCTTATATAGCACAAACGACATGATGCTTAAGCTCGAGGCACTTGACTACCCCAAAATTGTTAGTGAGGCGTTGACCCTGGTCAATACTCACTTCAGAGCCATTCTGTCCCTTCAAAATATTGTTGTAAATGTATATGAGAATGATCTGAGCGAGTATATCAAAAAAGAAATGGAGAGTTACGGATGGACAGTTAATACAACAGAGTATGTTGAAGAAAAGTGGGACACTGACAGGTCTTTCAGCGACGATGAAGATGATTGGCGTTATGATTATGGCTATGGTGACGAAGACGGTAGTTATGACATTGACAACGATAGCGACTTTTGGAGAAGAGCAGGGGACTAAATAGTCGCCGTGGATACGGGCGAATGCTACACGTTGATGGTTGGTGGGGGGTGATTCATCCCTTCTTTTGCGCTGAGAATACGACAAATGTTAACTCTTGATCTACTTTGTTCAGACACGTGACATCATAAATATAATGCTTGAGCTGATGCTTAGATTTCGTTTGATTCATGTATTTATAGCGGTATTCGCCCCTAGATGTGCCTTCAAAATTTAATTACGCCATTTAACCCCAGCCCATGATGCCTGAAAATCGTGTTGCCTCAGCCGCCGATTGCCTTAACTCCTTATTACCCAGATTCTATAGAGCCATCTTATCCAAAAATCCCAACAATTGAATCTTTCCTTTTCCTTGCTTCCCCTCATCCAAAGAGTCTACCAAGCCTTTAGCTTTGTCCCCCAATGTCCGAAGCACCTGTCTGCAGTACTCAAAACTCCCCGTTCCTTCCATATAGGTAACTGCATATCTTTTCACCTGCTCATTCTCTGTCTTTTGCTTTAGAATGTTCAGCAAAGTCAAATTATCTGGTTTCGCTCTTATACTATGTATAATCGGAAACGAGAACTTCCCTTCCGTTAAATCTTCACATAAACCTTTATTCGAAGCGTATTCAGCGGAAGAGAGGTTTTGATAGTCGTCCCGAATCTGGAAGATAATACCGAGAAGATTAACAAGGGGAACACAGTCTTTGGGGCTGAGAGACTCGGCTTGCATGAGTTTTATGGCGAGACGGAATAGTCCCCCTGTTTTATTGCCAACCATCTCAAGGTAGTCATCTTCGCTGGGACAGGTTAGGGTATCTCTCCAAAAGAGATCCATCCCTTGGCCTCGATGAAGGTTCAGGAGCTCTTCCGTGAATATTGTAATTGCATTTGGGTTATTGAGTTTTTGAAGTTCTTGGAGGGCCAGAAAGTAGACGTAGTTGGAGGAATTAATTGTTTGCGCTGTACCAAATACTATAGCTGGTCAGTATTTTCATATTGTGGTGTGTACGATATAGATAATCACTCACTACTGTGTGCAACGGGCATTCCTCTCCGCAATGTTGATGAGTCCTCAATATCATCAACTAGCAAGCTTGCTGTATGCAACATGCCTACCACTTTTGTAATAACTTCTACGCTTTCCGGTGGGATCTCTAACCACTCATTGAATGCTGCAATAAGTTGCCTCCTAATATCTTTTCCTGGTTGCTCGTATAAATAATCAAACGGCCCCAGTAACACGATCTCCTTTTTGGGAGACCATGAGCTGCGGCCTTGGAAAGATGCGTTATTTCCCGCATGTTCGGATGTTTGAGGTTTGCTCTTTGCTGGATCTTGGATCAAGGGATTCAAGATACTGGATTTGGTTGGATGTGAGCTGGGAGAGACAGATGATTTGAGGCTATCCACCACGGGTTGTGGTAGTGAGTTCGAGAGCATGCTTTGCCTGTGCGAGGAGGTTCGAGGGGGGATCGCATTAGGTCCGCGGAGAGGTTCAGATGCCATTTCGCAATATGTGAGTTATGTTGACCTGCAACAGAAAGATAGGCCAGGCAACGATATATTGTTCGTCACGAGATGGATAAGATCGAGCAGGCCTACTTCGAAAGCGCCAGGGTTTGGAGATACAACAAGACGAATGATGTAACTGCCGTGTATTACAAGAGTTCTCCAGCTGATGAAGCGCTCGCTACGAAGTCCAACTTGGCTGAAGCTTAGGAGCAAATTGGTACGTTGTTGTAGGAGTTTCTCTTGCTTTGCGGGCGCCACAAGTTTCTTGCACTAGGGGCGTTTCTCCTATAGAAGTAGTATAACAGTAGCAATGATACAATATAACGAATTGAAGGAAGGATAGTTAAGCTCACGGAGCTGTCAATATAAACTTCACATGTGAGGCTGCCTACTTCCCCACCAACGTCACACGCCGCCAAGCTATTCTTACTCCACTCCAATTTTCTGCCGGTCAACATACGGTCACCGCCCGTGTTGCTCCTCGGTTGCTATGGACCCGATAAGACGGGTGTGTTAAGACCCTCAGACCAGCATCGTACCTCCATCCTATTAACCAGAAAAATAGCAAAAACAAACCACTTTCTCTTCATCATTCTTGTATTAACATTTAGCTCGCGGCGTCTGCAATTTCCTGTTCTTAAGCGTCCTCAATCACCATTGAAAAAATTCCAATCACTGTATAGATACTCCGACACCTCAGTTATCCAAATCAACAAAAAGTCAATAAACTTGCAATTATGGAAGCTCTCCTCTCCCTCAGTTTCGATAATCTCTCTTCATACGATTCTGGCAAAATTCGCAAAGGTCTCCGTCAAGTTGAAGGTCTCCTCGCTCAAATTTGCCTCTCCTCTTCCCAACCTTCGCAATCTCAGCCTAAAACTCCCGCCGAGAAACGTCGCAGCGTACTCGAACCAGACCGTGAACCACCACCCAAGAAAGCACTTGAGGAACTCGGCACCGACCCTGCTTTCCGCGAATTTTTCAAGCTACAAGATGGGTTCGAATGGAATGTTGCGATGAGGCTGGTGAATTGCTTGGATAGGCTATTGGGAAAAGCAAATGATGGAGAATATGATCTGTTGATCATCCAAGCGCTAGATTTGATACAAGGGACATTGTTGTTACATCCGCCAAGCAGAACGCTATTCTCTAGGGAACTTTATATGAATGTGAGTATAAATTGCGTATATTAAATTCTCCATGGAGACTGTGAATAGTTTCTGAGGTAGGAATTTATGCTAATGTCTTAAAGCATCTTTTGGATCTCCTCGAGCCGGTTAACTGTCCAGCTATCCAATCCGCAACCATCATCACACTCGTATGCGCATTGATTGAAACTCCACAAAACACCCGCACGTTTGAAACCCTTGATGGCCTCCTTACAATCACATCCCTATTCAAATCCCGCGAAACGACTCGTGAGGTGAAACTCAAGCTCGTAGAGTTTCTTTATTTCTACCTCATGCCAGAAACTCCGTCCATTCCATCTGCGAGTGCTACTGTGTCCGTTCCGGCAATCATACAACGTAGTCCAAGCAAACTGGCGGGCGCATTCAATCGAGGAGAAGGCGGCGGACGGAAGCGCGCAGATAGCGAAAGTGATGCGACGAAGACTACAGAAGAAAAGCAATATTTGCTTGGCAGACATCTTAGTAGCGTAGATGACTTGGTTGCAGATTTGAGGGAGAGCACGCCGTTTGGAGGTGCAGTTTGCTGATTGGCCTATTTCTTTTGTCCGCGATTGCTTTTGAAGGAGTTTTGGTGGTTTTGGGAGGAGTTGAGGAGGTTCTTATGCTGGTATTGCAATGTAAAACATGCATGGATAATTGACTGGGCCTCGTTTGTTCAATTTTTTTTGGTAATATGGAATCCTCCACGGGAAACAATGTAGATAGGAACAAGAGGAAAAATGGTGTATTATCAAGGCAATTCAACGATATTTGCTGATATTCCGTCTTTCTTGTGTGCAACAGTCCCTGGTGTATTCACTGTAGAGTGCTCAGTAGAGTCGATCTCTACTGGTACGGCAATATCGCCAGGGCTTTGGGGATTGATAGGCACGCCTCTATATGTGTATCCAGGAGAACTGGCAGAAGAGGTGTCGGTGTATGGTCCAGCTTTTGCGGTTGGGCCAAAGTAATCTGCAGATTGGCCTCTAATAGGTGGTAGTGAAGGTCTTGTTCCCGTTGAGCCTGCCTTTTTCGATCCAGCAAATTTTGATCCGGAAGTCTGAGACATAGCAGGCACCGTTTCCTCTTCTTCCCTTCTTCTTGCCCTTCTTCTCTGAGATACACAGAAATATAGCACTCCACCAGCCAATAGCAAAACTAAACCAGCTATGCCACCGCCAATTCCTGCCTTCGCGCCTGTTGATAACCCTGAATGATGGTTCGTCTCTAACGTTCCACTAGCAAGTACACCATCCGGTCCAGTCCTGACAGCAGAGACTCCTCCCGCAGCGCAGTAGTTCGTATTTCCAACGACGGTACATATCTCCTCAACACCACAACAGCCCCCGCCAACTTCCCTCTTACAACTGATTTGCGACGTCGTGCACCCACTGGGTGCCTGCTCTACCACCGGCTTCTCCGTTACGCTAGGCCTCACCGTGCTACTACACTTGCCTCCACCGCCACATGCAAATCCATAAGGACAGCATCCTCCTCCTAGCGAAGCAGCACATCTAAAGTTATTAGCGCTGCAGGCGCGCGCGCAGCATGTTGGTTTTGCAACTGGGGTACCGCTGATGGTTTGTGTAGTCCGACAGAGGTAGGAGGACGTGGGACAGGGTATTCCACAGTCGGATCCGAGTTCGCAGCAGGCGGGTTTGTTGTCGTTGGAAATTATGCAGAATTTAGTATTAGGGCAGCAGGCGGTCGCATTTATATCAAGACCTGAAAGTTCGTTTAATTTGGAACTGATTTGGGGGAATATGGGGAAGTTATTTACAAGAATGTTCATTAGCCGCGCAGAGACCACTTTGGCGCTTCAATATTTCTGGTGATATTCCTAGATAGTATCTTGGGCTAAGCCCTTCTAGTTGTGGCATCGCGACATATTGTGCGACAGCGCCCAGGAAGATCGAGGTGAGCAGAATAAGTAACTTGGATAAAGGCATCGCGAAGCTCCGGACAGACAAGTGATAGGATTTTAACAACCTAAGCACTACTTAAATATTCATGATGTGCCAAAGTTGAGATCAACAAGAGAGGAACAGAGCGCAAAGAGGAAAGTAACGTTAGGAAAGTGGTGCTGAGTGTACCGCACACCACCACAGTCAGACAAGGTGTGGCTTGCGAGGTTGCAACCAAATGGGAGAGCTTTCAGCTACAGCCACAGTCAGATAACATTTGGTGATTGGTGCTTTCATCTACCGGGAATGCATGGATAAGAGGCTGAATGGTGCCCCGTAAATGGGGATTGGAAATCTTTCATCTCGTATGCAGCATTGGACGAGTGGGGAAGATCATGTCAGATCGGAAAATCAGAGCATCAGTCCTGGAAAGGATCAGGGGTGCTTCTTCGGGAATCATTGCACGAGATGGAAATCCGTGAAAGTTTAAGATGCTAGCCCCTCTTTTCCCCCCTTGGTTACAGGTATGAAGTGCATCTATCTTTTTGTTGAGACAAGAAAAGTAAAATGAAAGGAAAGGATGAAGTTACTAGGGGTTATTCACGTGACTAAGCATAAATAACAAGAATAGAACCTTGATATCAGTATTGACTATTATGGTTTCGACTCGACTCAAGATTCAAGCTGTCTAAATCCGAGAATTCTTTCTAAATAATAGTGAAATTGCAAGATTGTGAGACATGCTCTGAAGCTAGGGAAGTTACATAAACCTAACGCTGACTGTATCGGATTGTATCAAGCCAGAATTTGGTTACTAGAAAGCAAGCTACTACTTATTGAAGTCTTTAATCTCACCCTTTCTATGACGGTGACTCCTTGATCTCGAAAAGAATGTACGCTAACTATGCGGCAAGCTCACTTATCTGACTATTCCCTATTTAAGCGAGGCTGCTGCTGGTCTCTACAGAGTACGCTGTCCTTTAAGACAGAACTTAGCAAGCCGTCCATATTGTATCTGCAAGATAGGAGTGCTATTTATCGTTTCATAAATGTTCAAACTGGCTGAATTCAAGCAGCAACCGTTAGTAATGCAATATAGGAACTCGCATTTAATCCATTCAATGCTTCTTCTTAGCTGTATATAAATAAGAATAGCATCAAGACATTTTCGGCCTTGCATCTTGTTCAGCTATATAAATTGAGGCGCAGCGAAAGTATCTCTCTGAAGAAATGACTGCCTCATTAATAGGTTACGAAATCCTTTTAATTAAAAATAACATATGCAACTAAATATGCGCTGTCGGAGGCAAATAGGCCAACTACACCCTAACAGAACACACCCATTCCTGCGAAAATTTAACAGAGCTAGGTTTCAGTATTATTCTCGAAAACTCATATATGGCCTTGTTGTTAATATGACATGTAGTTGGTGATTTAGGCGCAAGCGTCCTGGCCTTGGGCCTCAAAAGAGCGTAGTATGACAGTTTTAGTATTAAAGGCGTCGTACACGTTCATATATCCACCTACTGTAAATCACATCTCTTGTTAGAATAAATAGTCTTCAAATCACCCAATATGTACTATGTATTAATAGCAAGTTCTACTTGAGTAGCAGATTTTGTATTTTGCCTCCTATACTGCTCCTAAGAATTGCGTATGTTTATCACGCAAACAAATGCGCTGTTCAAAAGAGCCTTAACATTTTTGTGAGAGGAACAGTGCCGGTAAGAACTATCGTGTAAATGCTTGGCGAACAATATGACCTGCAGCTGGTAGCAGCGAATGTGCTAAGTTTGAAGTGCCGAGGCCTGCCAAGATTTGGAAATTGTGGAGAAGGCAACGTCCTCCACGTTTCATCACATTGAATCCTCCTCAGACCCCATCAACATAGGAAGATTGGTTTCAATCTAGTAGTGATTGACATGTTGTGAGACTTAATTTACTAAAGATAGCTCATGGTTTCTTCGCAACAAGCCTATTAAATACAGGCAGTAATAGGCCGTCCCTTTGTATTCACTTGTTGACAAGTGCTCTGCTCTCGATGCTTACGATGTCACGCATATCGTGGATCTTTTCTCAGTGGGGAGATTTCTTTCATTTCCAGGTGTACGTACCTATCAAAAAGGCTAGTAATAGTTTTGGTATTTTCTCATTTCTTTTCATTGGTTTGATTTCTGCTTTATTAGAGCATCAGATAAACCTGTTCAAGGAAGTTTGGCTGACTGAGGTAGCTTGTGAATCGTAGAATATTATCTAGTTATTTCACAAGAGTATTAGTGCTGCTACCAAAAGCTTAGTTAAAGCTTGGTATCCATCCATTCTAGACTGTTCAGCTTTGAGCTATTGTTGTAGGTTGAAACTCGCTTCAACTTTCCACGGACATGGTTCTCCACAAATTTCGCTTGGACACTTAGAACCAGTTGTTTTGGGTTTGTGCTTTACGTTCCAACATGCCACTCGCTACAATAACCTGGACTAGACCTTGCTGTCGTCAGCGAAACTGTCAAGCTCCTTCCGGCCACTTGGGATGTTTCGCATGCCAAGCTGTACATATTAGCCGAGGGAATTATGGCGATCTTACTTGACACGATGCTTCAGAGGAGAGATGGCTACACAATTGATAGAACTCAGATGTGGCTATTGGCTGAGCAACGTGCTCGCTCTAGAAGACATCATTAGCGCTTTTTGAATAGCGTTTGATTTACCCATACTGCTAACCCAGCTCTAGATACTGGCGCGTTCATTCCATGATATCCACTTGTGGCAGATCTCACTGTTTAAGACTGGAGGTTACGTATCCCACGTATCATACTGTCACACTGGTACTATTAGTGATTGGGACTAGGGGTCCAGACTTTTCAAGCTTGTGTATATATCTATGGCTTGAAATGTCTCTTGTTGCACCTCATCCGGCATCAATAGATTCTTTCTCGTACTTCCTCTTCTTTTAACTTTTATTATTTTTATTCCTCGGCCGGTCCGATTTTCTAATCTGCAAAATTTATTGACCCAATCTATTCTCCAAATCTCATCAAAATGCAGTTCACCAACGTCCTCTTGTCTCTTTTGCTCTCTTCGGCTGTTATGGCCAAGGGTGGTAACAGGACCGCCAAAGCCGACAAGCCTGTAACCGAAAAGTCACTTTGTCGAGACATGGCTCAGCTCACTCAGCTTGTCAATCTTGCTGCCAACACCACCAAGCTCGAGACCAAGACAAAGGGGAATGCCACCAAGATTGCCGAGATCCAAGCCAAGGCATCGGCTGCTTCTACCGAGCTTGCCACTATGTCAAGCAACACAACTCTAGTGGCTGCGTGCGCTATTGTGGAGGCCGAGAACCAGCTCCAGAGTGACTGTCGCGAAATGAAAGAGTAAGTAATCCAACAGTCCACAATGGTTTCCTAAACTACGCGCACCTTCTATCCTCACATATACTAACGCCTCTATTGAAGATTGACTAAGTTTACTGCACTTGCCGCCAACCAAACTGCTCTTGAGCTCAAGGCAAAGGGCAACGCAACCAAAGTTGCAAAGCTTCAATCAATGGCCACATCTGCCGAGGCCAAGCTCACAACCCTTAGTAGCAACACAACACTCGTAGATGCTTGCAATGCTATGTCTGCTGCCAAAGACGCTAAGAAAGGTATGTTGTTTTCGACACTATTTGATGCAATCATTAACCTTCCATGCTAGCTGAAAAAGCTGCACAAAAGGCCGCGGCTTCAGGCACACCATCTGCCGATGCTGCTACAGCTTCATCCCCAGTTACTGCTTCGACCAAAGCTGGCGCCGCTATGTCCTTGAATGCAAAGTCTGGGGGAGCTATCTCGACAATCGTTCTCGTGGCCGTAGCCATGTTTATGTTATAAATGGGACCAAGGGGCGGCGTTTGAGGGGGTTTGTTCTGAACACCTGGGAATTTTAGATATAGCCATCTCGCTGGTACATAGCCAAACCAACGATATCATGATCGTTACGGCTCACAATAAAGTTTGAAATTATTATCTAGAGTTTCCCAAGCACGTGACGTCGAGCATGGAAATGGCTTTCCACTCTTGGTGGTGAAGTCCCACCGCGCGTATTTTCCGGCCAATGTACCAATCATATCCCTAGCGTGGATTCGCGGCCAACTCCCATATCTGCTGGAATAGCTTCATGAGATATGGGATGCATGAACATGCAATAGCCACCAGAAACCCTAATACAAAAGCCTAAATCCATCACATTATATTCTGTTGAATCAATTGTCTTCTTTGCGTAGGGCTTGTATTTCGATTCATACGATGTCTTTGGATTTGGTAGTGTTCGGTTATCGCGTTACCCCTATTTGGCTGCTATATTGTCTTTTGTCACTAACGTCGACGAGCAATACCACAATGCACCTGCAGTCCGAGAATCCACGTTGTGGTTGAGACCCCTCATTTCGTTTTCCTTATCAATGGAAACTCTCCAAGTGGACCGAGTGATTACGTTGAGATGGTCTTCTGATAGCCAGTGGCCGGAAACTTTCCGGCCTCAAACACAGATAAAAGAAAGAAAATTTTCGCACTCTGGCTCGCAATTCTTTGTTCTCTTCCATCAGAAAAAAGCCAACTCCAAACGACTTCTCACAACCACCTACTTCTACCCTCTTTTTGATTTCAAATTTGTCACCATGGGTTCTGTTGATCCAACACCTAGCTTTGAGGTCTTGAGGGATACAAGACCAGATGACACCAGCCTTCCGGCCTTCATGGTGTCAACCACCCGGGGTTTCTTACCTCGTCAAAACCCCATTGTCGGCTTGCCCAAAGAGTTCGACGTGCTTGAATCCATCCTTACACGTATGCCAATCAAGACTCTGGACGGGACCCCAGGACTTCTCGGGACATTCACCTTTGGTGAGACAGTGCTGAGCGAGCTACCCGACCTCACTCATGAGATTGAAAAGTACAGAGATAACCTTCCTCTTATGAATGCTCTCTATCGAGATTATTCATTCCTGGCGTCGGCTTATTTGCTAGAGCCATGCCACGAGAGATTTACTAAGGGTGAAGGATATGGCCTTGGCCGTCAGACACTACCTTCAGTCATTGCCTTACCCATCTCTAGATGTGCTGAGCTGTAGGTCATCTCATCTTACTGTATACTACGATGTCGTTAACAGATACTAGTGCCGGGTTCAAACCATTCATGGAGTATGCTGGTTCATACGCACTCTTTAACTACCGCCTGGAAGATCCCACCCGAGGTCTAGAGTACGACAACCTTCGACTCATCCGCGCCTTCGAGCACGGTCTTGATCCCAAGTCTTCCGAAGCAGGCTTTGTGCTCGTTCACGTAGACATGGTGCAAAACTCCGGCCCGCTCGTCGACGGTGTCGTCTCCGCCCTTGACGCGTGCGAAGCCCACGACCGCGACGCCTTCGACGCTGGCATGAACAAAGTCATCCTCGCGATGTCGAAAGTCAACAAAGTCATGGACGGTGAGTTTATCCCCCTTCCTTCCGATGCTTGCATCTGGCCCCCTAGACGCCTGAAATTGACTGCTACCGAGGCATGTGGGCGAAGTCCAAACCCGGAGACTACATCTCGTTCCGCACCTTCATCTTCGGAATCACCAGCCAGTCCATGTTCCCGCACGGCGTGGTGTACGAAGGCATATCCGAAGAACCAATGTCGTTCCGCGGCGAGTCCGGCGCAAATGACAGCATGGTAAGGCCCAACCCCCAGCCCATGTTTAACGACATACATATATACATGCTGTACTGTACCGTACTGACGCAATGGGAAACTTATAGATCCCGCTCTGCGACAACTTCCTCCAGATCACCATGCCCGACACGCCGCTGACCACGATCCTCAAAGACTTCCGCTCCTACCGGCCGGGCAACCACCGGTCGTTTCTCGCGCACGTGGCGTCGCGCGCCGACTTCCTCTCCTTGAAGAGCTACGCCCTGGAGGCGCCGAGCTCGACCGCGCTGTACATCCTGGCGCTGGACCAGGTACGTGAATTCCGCTGGCGGCACTGGTGCTTCACGCGCGAGTATATCCTCAAGAAGACCAAGCACCCCGTGGCGACGGGCGGGAGCCCTATTGTCACGTGGTTGCCGAACCAGCTGATGGCGGTGCTGGAGGCGATGGAGGAGGTGTGGGAGGGCGCGGAGGGGGGCTTAGGTGAGAGGGTCAAGGAGGTGATGGAGGGCGCGGTGGCCCAGAAGGTGACGCTGATGAAAGAGGTGGAGAAGTATCGCGAAGAGAGGAAGGAAAATTGAGGTGGGAGAGATGCGGATGTTCACCTAGATGTCAAGCTTTAGAAAAAAAGTTAGATTGCAGCGTAGATTTATTGTAACGCGCTTTTTGGTCCCGACGGCTCCTTCTCATTATCATTTAGCTGGCATCTTGAGGTTCAGAGGAGTGAAAAATAAAGTAGTTGGAATTCGCAGTAGGACAAGAAAGTATGCAGAATAGACAGCTTCATTCATTATAAATAAGAATGCAAAATGGAGAAATAATTAGGTCATATCATTATTCTAGGATACACATGTAGGTAGTTAGGTATCGTTCTTCTCGGGTTCTCAATCTCGCACAACCGCTTAATCTCCCTTCCCAAATGTACTCGCACTCCGTTCCAAATAAACAATCTATAGCCAACTTACAAAATACCCGGGTATCCTACTGTGCAAACCAACCGAAACGCCCGCACGGAACCAATGGCTCAACAAATGCTAATGGCGCATTAATGCAAAACAAATAAAAAAGTATCTCTTGTCTAGAGCGCTGTGTTATGCCATGCAGACCATATTTCTCACTAACCTAAACCACCCTCCATCAGAACCTCTTTTAACGCATCCCGATCCACCATGACCGGACTAACGATACTCGGCGCCTTTTCCATCTTTTTCATAAACCCTGGCACCGGACCCTTTTGGTTAATTCCTGGCGGTCGTCCCATAAACAGTCTTAACGGATCCAAGTCCTCCTTCCTGGGTAGGGTGGACGTTTTCGTAGTATTAGGCGAGCTCACCACACGAATCTGGGGTGTAGTTGGCGTGGCAGGCGTGGCAGTTCGGGGCGTTTTGGGGCTCGGAGTTGTGGTAGGGCTTACACCCCATCGGCCGAATACCCAACCGCCGACTTTCTTGCCGATACCATCTGCAGAGGCTGGATTGGAATTCGCGGAATGACCGGATTGTCCGGAGTGGATGGAGCGGGTGTCATAACTCGAAGAGTGGGTCTGTCCTATGCTTGAACGTAGATATGCTGAGCTGTCATGTCCGTGTCTTGAAAGTGTAGGATGAGCGGTAATCATCGATGAACCGGTTAGCGTATCGATTGAAAGTGTGGATGTCGGTGTGTTTAGTCTGCTTCGTGGATGGAGGCCACGACCTGTAATTGTTAATTGCGAGGGCCGGGATTTCAGAGTGTGAATGTCAAGACCCGAGATGGAGAGGATAGACTCGTGAGATGTGGACCGTCGAAGCGAGGGTTGAAATGATGTTGACCATTCGTGATGCACATCTTGATTTTCAAGATGAACATCGAAATCAAAGGCAGAAGTATGATTGGAATCGTTTGATATATTGGATGGACTAAGGTCATCTGACATGGACGGCATACTAGGAGTTTGTAGATCCTCAATATCCTCCACATCGTCATCTTCTTCATGAATGACATTGTCCGGCTGGAAGTTGGCAGGAGGTGCAAAACTGCGTACGGATACTTCGGATGGCCGTTTCCGGTGTCGATTAGGTGGAAATTGAGGCGACATAGGGTCAACGCTTGAGCTAGGAGAGGTTGGTCTTGAGGAATCTAGATCCAGTCCACGATCAAATAATGCGCTGTGTCGATACGTTGACTGTGGTGAACTGGGTACAGAGGATGGCGCAAAATCCGACATCTGACCAGACTGCATCGACCACCGGTTGTTTGGAGTAATGGGCGTGGGAACCGTGACGGAGGTCTGCGATAAGATCGCACCGGCGGTATCATGATTTCTGCTCGGCGTTCGAGGAGACATAGCTCTAGGAGGTGTGAAGATTGCTGTGTTGATAGGACTTCGCTTCTTCTTGGGGCGGCGAGTGTCTTCCTTCTTTGGTGCATGGTAATGATGATGGATATGCACAGCCTGGTTCACGACTCTGGGCTGTGGCTCCTTGATAGCTAGTTCTGATTGAAGCGTTGATGGGCCTCTCCTTTGAATTTGATCTTCGACGGGTTGATGCATCAGTAATTGCTCCCGCAATGATTGGACCTCGTCGTTGGAATTCATCAACATCTCTCGCAATTCTACGATCCCAAGTTGAAGATTTGCGTTATCCTGTAAGATGTCCTTGACGAAATGCGATACGACATTACTACCGTTCCTCCCAGTAGCAGTCATGGCGGCCGCGCCCTTTAGGCGTCCAGCAGCTGTATCCAATTCTCTCTCCACAGCGCGTTGTCGCTCCATACGTCCGAGCACCTCGACATGTCGTTCCCTCTCCTCTCTCATTTCGCGTTCTATCCTCTCTAACTGGTCCTGTAAATCTAACAAATGACGCTCTGCTGTTTTCCATCTCTGGATAGCCGACCTCTCTTCGGCCTCGGTGGTCACAATCGTGCGTTGCAACACCAGCTGCTCCTGTTCCAGAGTCGCCAGCTGCACCTCTAACTCGTGCGTCCTCGAAGCCAACTGCTCCAATCTCCTCAGTTCCTGATGCGTCGACTGTAGCGTTGCTTCTAATGATTTGATATGGGCTTCCGATTCAGAAACCGTGATATTCATACCCTCAAGCTGATCCAACAAGCTGCGGTTCTCCTCGATTGTCTTCGCGTTCACGGCTTCCAGCTCGCGTTTCTCAGTCTCCAGCTGCTCAATCTTCAGACTCATCTCTGCACGATCACGTTCAGCATCCGCCATATAGGCTTCATGACGAACGAGCAAGGCCTGCAGCGCAAATGTTAGTCCTTTACTCATTTTGAAATCTGGCCTGCGGTGTTCCTCGGATAGAAAGAATGTTTGGTATCATGGAAGGACATGATGATAGACCAGCCAGCCAGCAGCACTTGTGACCCCATGTAGCAATTTATGAAATTACCCAAACTCAAAAATCTGCACAACTCTAATCTCCACCCTACGATGTCCCACGCTGGCCTCACTTGGGCACTGGGGGACTGGGCGACGTAGCCTTTACCAGCTTCGTTAAATTAAATAAAACATTCCACATACCTGGCCTAGCTGCGCTGCGCGCTGTACGTCCTTCTCCAGGTCATCGAGGGCGCTAGAGTTATGGTTTAGATAAGCGCAGTCGGTATGCCCACAGCAGCACTTTGGCGGCGAGCGGAGCGCACCCTGTGCATCCAGGGACTGCAAGTCGTGAGCGGTTGACTGGTGAGCAGCTGGAATGCTCTCCAGCAGGGCTTTGAGTTCATCGTCGACCATGGTGAGTTGCACCGAGAAGACCACCTCTCCCCGTCGTGATACCGTCTCCCGCGTCCCGTGTACGGTGCTAGATTCGGTGTAAGTCGCACAGGATCGTGTTATGTTGTACTTGTATCATGGCTGTTGGAGCGAGAAGGCAGGTTGAGGAATGTCGTCGCTGCTGGTATCGTTTGTCTTTGCACCGTCCTCGGGTGGTATCTGTGGCTGTTGCGGGTGGTTGGGAATGGCGTCGAGCGACAGCAACGAACCGTGACAGCAACTTCAGAGACGTGCAGGTCGGGAACACCAGACCGGGTTCTGGCAGCTGACAGGGATGCTGGTCCGCCAAGCCCCAAACATTGGATCCAGGCACGTAAATACCGGATTACGGGTAAATCCTGGTTTACAGAGAGTGATTGGATGGGAGGGATTACGGTTGTTTACACTACGCCGAAACCTGGAAGAGATGTGCGTCACTATACAGGTTCCCAGCCACGTTGTTTTGTTTATTGAAGAACGATCGCTGGGGTTGATAATAATGTTCATATCAATATAATTACGGCTAACATACATATAAATGTTGATTATATGATATACACTAGGTGTTTAGTAGGTATTTAATAAAACCCCTTTTAACAATAGAGGGGTTATGGTTTAAGCTTATTTTTATCCTTGGATTTAGTTAGGACTAGATGGATATAACTATAATCACTGATTCACATTACTCAATTTATAGAACCCCTTGATCAAAGATAACCCTCTCCTTACCTAAAAGTGCGTGAACATACATTAATCAATTGTCCCAAGCTCAATCAATCACAAATTTTAACAATTTGCTCACAACTCACATAGTCTGCATGAACGCTTAAGATGACAAGGTGCAGAAAGTTAGCGTTGCTCATTTCAATATGATTAACCACCCCACCAAACCAATTTCAACTAAGCCGAGTCCGATCTCTTTCACATTCCCATTCCCATTCCCGCCGCTGCCATTTGTTGCGTGAATCATGTGATGCATGGAATCATGCAACTCACAAGTCAAGTTGCCCCTCAACGTCCACTTCTTCCCCTCAGACCTCGAGCTTCAAGATGTCGAGGCCCCCTTCCAACTCCTTCTTCCCCGGCATCCTGCCTACCAACATCAATTGCGCAGCTTGGCTCATCACCGGGTCGGTTTGCATTGTCGCGACTGCAACCACGGTCTCACCCTTGGTATAGTAGGCCACGAATTTGGCCTTCTCCGGCTCTCCCTTCAACACAATATCATCATATCCATTGACTGTGTTTCCACAGTAACGAAGCTGTGCGCCCAGCGCTGACCAGAAGATGGGGATGAAGGCGTTGCCCTTGCCAGATGGGTTGGCAATATGGGCTGCAACTGCCCGCCCGGAGTTCTGTGCGACATTCCAGTGCTCGATTCGCACGGGCGAACCGTTGCCACCAGGCCCAAAGTATGGGTAGGTGGCGATATCTCCAATAGCATAGACACCTTCGAGGCCCTCGACTGCGAAGTTCTCTCCTGTCTTCAAGGATCCGTCTTTCTCTAAAGACACGGATTTATTATCCTTGAGGAAGGTCGTCGCGGGTGCAACTCCAGTTCCCAAGACGACAAAGTCGGCTGGGAGACTGGTTCCATCTTTCAATTCGATCGAACCAACCTTCTTTGGGTCAGACTTGCTTGGTGATGCTTTCTCTACACCCGCGCTTAACTTGAACTTGACACCATTGCCCTCCAGTGACTTTTGGAAGATTTTGCCAACTTTCTCCCCCATAACCCGCTCTAGAGGAGCGGATTCCTGACCAACAACTGTAACGTCGTTGTCTTTGGCCATGGCATTTGCAACTTCCATACCAATAAACGAGCTTCCAATGATGACAATCTTCTTCTTATCTCCGCTCTTAGCAGCCACTATCGACTTGACATGAGGAACCGTTCGCAAGAGGAAGATATTTTCAAGATCTTTGAATCCGGGCAAAGGCAAGCTTCTTGGAGATCCTCCCGTGGCCAAAACAAGCTTTGTATACTTGTAATCTGTTCCAGACTTTGTCTTTACAGACTTGCCCTCAAAATCCACCTCATTAACCTCGTCTTTCACAAAATCAATTCCTCCCTCTGCGAACCATTTCTCATCTCTCAATGCGATTTTGCTCGGGTCATCAATCAATGCCTTTGAAAGCTTCGTCCTATCAATGGGTGCATAGCCTTCACTTGAAATCATTGTGATCTTGCCCTTATAGCCACTCTCCCGTAATGCTTCCACAGTAGCTGTGGCACCACTCCCACCTCCGACCACAACAGTATGTTCAACACCTGCCGCTCTTGATGTAGCACCATTCGTTCGGAGGACAGGCTTTCGTCTACTGCCTTTGATGGATTCTTCTTTACCTGTAATGTAGACTGCTCCATCTCGTTCTTCGAGTCCAAATTTAGGGAGAGCGTCAATGGCGGGTGCGTTTTCGATGTCGCCAGTGGTAGCATTGAAACACGCTGTTTTTCAGTTAGTTTTCTTCGCACACTCTGATCCTGCCCCAAGCCCACTGCTAGCTAAGTCCACCTATGGACTTGCAGATGAGTTGGAGATATTAAATAAAAGAAAACATACCTCCGTGCCAAGGACAAGTCAACCTTCCATCCTTACTTAAGACTCCATTAACCAACGGCGCTCCGTAATGCGTACATTTGCTTCCCACGGCCGAGATTTTCCCACCAACATTCGTTAGCAAGATCTTCCCATCCTCAATGCCCTCAACCTTAGCCTCACGCTTCTCGCCCGGCTTCAGGTCTTTGAGGCTGGTGATATCGCTGAGTTTGAACGAGTCTGCCATGTTGGGCGATGTAGTTGCGGAGAAGAGCGCGGCGTGCAGACGGAGACGGGATCTAGGGCTGGCAGATGGAATCTTGAATATAGATCTGGCAAACGGGGTGGAGATGTAGATGCGACTTATGGGGTGGTGGTGCAGATGGAGGAGCGGACGTGGAGAGAACATTCACTACGTATCACGCACTTTTTTTTAGAATTGACGAGACAAGAAAGAGGGAAGAAACGGGGTGATGTATCTGTGATGCGCGATTTATGAGAACACGTAAACACGTACGAGGGGGTAATACAAAATGGGGTGAGTTTGGCTTTGCTGATGATGCAGCATGGAACTAAAGTGATATCATGATATCTGTGGTTATCAACTGGGATGATGATCCACTGCGCTTTCGAAGCTTCCCCACGTTGTACCGGGCTTTGTAGTGTCAACTCTCTGTAATTGCAACTCGGTGATTGGCTGCACGGGAGCGTACGTCATTTGCTTAGGAATCAATGAGGGGCAGGCTATCCGCCTCGCTTGAGCCCCTACTTTACCGAGCGAGATAGGGGATGGTGGTGTTTACATCAACACTCAAGGTGCGAAGTTCAAGTTGCTCTGGGGGGCAGGTCTTGAAATAGGGTCAACGTCTGTGTTTGGAGGCAATTCGCAAAAAACTTTAACATAGTTCATCTCCTTATGGCGAACTTATGTAATCTAATCCTCCATGTGTTTTCGTATATAGTCACGACTGACTATACATAGCGTAGCAGAATAAGTAATAATGTGTTCAATTTTAGTAAAAAAGTCGGGGTCGGCCACACTTGCAGGTTTCATTAAAAGGGAACACACAGCCTCTATCCCGAAGCCTAATACGGCGAGATAGCTCAAGGCGAAAAGGAACTCTGGGACATAGGCAGTGAGCGTTTTTATCACTGTTGAGAATCGTCTAAACAACCAATGCCGTCGTAAATTATTAGTCACAATCTGGTAATTAGCTTGAATGCCTCCATATGTTATCAACATCTTACTCCTCCTTCGCGGAAGCTACTTGCTCGGTTTTGCAAAAAAGATGAGGAGAGAGAAGAGCCAGCTAGGAAGACGTAATAAATAGCTGCTTATTCTTCGCTACCAACCGTCCCTGGCAACCTTACCTCCCCCTATGCTCCGACTGAGAAAGCTAGAGACATGTAGCCATGACGTGAACGGATAAGGTTGACTGAAATCGACAAGGTCGCGTAGCAGACTGTTTACTTAATATATTATAAGTTCTATATCGTGATCTACTCAAAAATGTCTGTATAAACAACGATCAATTTGTCCTAATTTTCTACTGGTGCGCACGAGAATGTCACAGCCTAAAATTTAAATGCTCATTAAGCTTCAGCGTCTCAGCCGGACCGTGGCTCAGAATCGAGAGAGGTGCCTTTCTTCATAAAGGGAATTTCTTTTCATTATATCCTTCGTGATGAGTGAACTGATATTGTCAGTCTCCTTTAATTATGATAGATTTAAGTATTACTTGTTAAGTTAACAAGACAGCTAAACACATTGTAACGGGCCAAACTGCGAATGCCCAACGTAAATCTCTACAAGCTCTAGACGACCCACTCGTAGTTGTTGAGCTAGTACTTGGACTCGCAGTAGACTTTTCCAAAACCGGAGGCTGGCTTGTTGTAACTCGCGTGATCGGTGTGGCACCCGCATCAGGAGTGGAAGTTGTCGAAATAACTCCAGAGTTTGATGTGGATGTTGTAATGGCAGAATCACGCGTTGTTGGCCGTGCGGGACAGCCCATTTCTACGAGTGCCGAATCGTAAGCAGAGCGCAATTTCGAGGCTCCGTATGTCATATACCAGGAGTCATCCAACTTATCCGCGCCAGCGGTTACCAACAGAGGGACACTACGCGCTTGAACATCGCAATCATTTAGCAAGGTGGTTTCCACTCTCGTTGCCCCTCCAGCTGCGGTAATGCTCTTGACGCAAGATGGACCCCTGGTGATCCAGGAACCATCTTTAGCACGACTAGCACCGGTTCCAAGCTCGCATGTCCATGCCGTGGTGCTGTCATCGGCACGAAGGGTTGCTATGCCCCCAAACATGGAGCCTTGGGTATGCCAAAGCTCAGCTGGGTAGATGGACTGAGCACGGCATGCGTCATTGTCAGGCGAGGCTGGCTTTGGACAATCAACGGCAATTGTCATCACGACATCCCTGGATCGAATATCCGATTCGACGCTGTTGACAGCAACGATGGACGCTTCAAGGCTGGAGGGGGGAAGATCAAGGACGAATCCTATTCCAACTGATGGCGCCTGTGCGTTGACCTGCTGTACCAGAGTGTAAATGACAGCCACCACTAATTGACCAAAACTCTTCCATGGTGGCATTATGAAGACCCTGGCGTGTCTGCGTGGGCGATTGTTATATTAGGGAGGGCATCGCTCTTTAACAAGGATTTTTCTGAGACTGTATAGAATGTCAAAGTGAACTGTGCACGCGATACAAAGCAGAGCTCTAATACTGCGCCGCACGCATAGCTTATTGAACTTCTGTGATTGGTGGGTAATTGCTTAAGCGACGACCATTAATTTTAATTTTTTGACAATTCCCGGAAGCGAGTGAGCCAAGATAATTATGAACTTGTACCCTCTCCGCTATAAACCCCTAGGAAGTGGCTCGTCGAGACCTTTAAAATAGGAATAGCATGTGCTGATAACTAAAAAGTAATGAATGTGAAGCTGGGAGTACCGAAAAAGATCTTCTACACAAATTACGATGCCCATGCCTAATTCCAAAACCCAAAGTAAAGTAGTCTAAGGCATACTTTATAATAAAGTACATCATGCAAGACTGTACACTGCATAGTGAGTGGGGTTTGACTATACAAGTGGCCTAATCAATCTCATTGATTCAGGTAGCAAGCTGGAATATAGTTACTTTAGTCCCACGCTTACGTTCGTGAATTCTACACTAATCTCTTCATATTTTGTACTTCTATTATTTAAAAGAAAGCAGCGTGTCGGAATGAAATAGACTAGTGAGGCATAGTTAAGTCAGCAAATATGGACTATGAATAAGACAACGGTCTGTTTCTCCACACTAAGACAACAAGACCGAATACAATCCCCCATGATACCCAGCCGTTGCCAATCGATTTTGCCATGGCACCACCATATTCCCTTGAGGAAGCTTATTAATTCTTGTGTCAATAACATCTATCTTGATCTCAGTCCCTTTCTCGCCTTTGCTCTGTCTATCCTTCGCTCTATCACTCCACATATTTACCAACATAATAGCATACATCCCCACCAAATCATCGAAATATCCTAATTGAGTCTTGATATATCATCGGGTCTTTATATTTTGACACATGAATTGTCGGAATACATCCCACGTAATAATATAAAAGACCACCTGAGGCATTGCCGACAATACTTCCTTCGTAGTCATCCAGAATCTTGTTGGAGACAATTTCGTTGATGCTAATCCATGCTAGAACCTCTCTCTTATCACCGGGCTCTGGAAGAATCACAACTAGATTGTAGGTCGCTATCAAATCATGAAACCTCGTATTGAATCTGATAGAAGGATGAGGAGGAGTGTCAGCGTCTCGTTCAAGAGTACTTCTGAGCTCAGGCGGCATTTCAAAGTCGAGTTTTGGTGAGGACATTGTGAACTTGTGGGAAATTTAAGGGAAAATATGAGCGGTTGATAGCGTATAAGCCTGTCAAGGACCCCGAACACTTTTGTGAGGTAGAATTCCGAGAGTATATAGACTTGAAGGGCGGACAATATTTCATAACCGGGCGTAGCTACTGATATGGAATAAAGTTGGACAACCTTCGTTTGTTTTAAGCGCTGGAGTTGCTTGGGGAACCTTGAAGTAGAATAAGACTTATCGTAACAGTTAAGAGGCAGATTGTTGGAGAACATAGCACATGATTAGGCAGAGGCGAAAAATTTACAACAATGCCAAACGATATGCAGTTATAGAGAAGGGAATGGGAAATTCTATCTTGTATGAAGGATATTTACGACTCTGCGCCGACTGAAATTCTTTCGGCTGCGCAGCTATGCAGAGATCACCCTCTCCTGCCAATAAATAAAGTTAATGACAGATACTAGTGGGTTCGAGGAAATTGAATCAGTGTACAAAGGCTATGGGTGACCAATTAAGCGACTAAGAGCGTGAACCAGTTTGGATTAAATTATCAAGAGAATAATGCAAGGCTAAGTCAAACAGAAACATTTATTTCAGGATAGTAGACTAAGTACACTATGATAGCCAAGAAAAAATTATTGGTGTACGTTAACGTGCGGACCACGTGAAGGCCAGCTAAGGGGCTCACCATCACTCGAAATGATAGTCAATACACTTGTTTCCCGCTCATATTTCATCGAAAAGTTAGATTTATCGATGTCAAATCCCTGTATTTGGAGTCTCACATCGAGATATTCCAGCTGTGGCAATCTTCCCTTACATACATCGAAGAGCTCATACAGCTTGAAGAGATGCCTAGTCAGCTTTGATGGTGCCCAGCTTTTGGTTGCCCAAAAGTCTTCTGATATGTACAGCTTTCGTCCCTCTGTCATCCAGATAAGGGCAGGGTCTCCTTCAAGATTCTTAGTCAGAGTGGCGTTGCTATTGAGAATATTAGAACATTGTCTACTTCAATATATATTCTAAACAGCGGAAAGAATTCTTACAATATTTCAGGCGTTTTACTCGTACTAGGCCAATATGCACGCTCAAAAGACGCGATGTTATCGATCGCTTGATCCAGGACCAAGCGCTGAAGCCTGTTGCCAAAAAAGCGAGAGACTAGTTCGACAAAATGCTCTGCCGATTCGAATTCTCCCATAAGAACAGTCAGTGTTGTTGGTTGAGGGAATACATGCGCAAGGGTTTCTGCCTCACACGACCACTCTAAACTCCTTAGCAACACAGGCCTAGTATCTTTGGTAGGTGGTTTGAGTGACCACAGTGGAGTTGTTTCATATTTAAACTGTACATGCGGTACCAGTAGCTGACAGAACTCAGAAACACAGATGCGCACCTCGTAGCTGACCGCAGAAATAGGAAGACAGTCGACAAGGGTTTCGAAATCGTCTTCCTCAAGTCGCAGCTTCATTCCCTTATAAGGGTCCAGAATACGGACACATAGAGCTAGTTTGGGTTTTCCTGAAATGCCACCAGCAAGTGCCTGTCGTCGTCTTTCAGCCCAAGGGTTCTCGAACCAAGGTGGAAGTCCATTTGTAATATCCTGGACGTGGATCGCAATAGCGTAGTCCCAAATTCTACGTCGTAACTCTAAAGCAAGCTCTGGAAATCGAAAAAATGAATTTAGCGACATAAATTACTATGTTTAAGGTTGGTAGTTAAGGTCTTGGGAAAGTGGGAAAAGTGAGTTTATTGAGAAGAAGATGGAGTTGGTGCTGGTCTTGGCATTGTTGGGGACTCTTGGCACTGCCTTTATTTCAGGTGGGCAGTGAATTGTTACAATGCAATGGAGAGGCGACGCTATCAATGGCTTTTGACGTGGTATGAGTTTTAATGATAGAAGAGGTGAGGTTTAGGAACGTTGTGACTTAAGAAGTCATAGAAATCTGTCTACTACGCAAGGATTTCTTCCATAGCTACCGTTTGTAATCTATTTGAACATCTAACTATCTAGGTTTCTTTCTCTGTTCCTCATCGATCAGTCTGTGAAACACACTACTACAGACTGCGGATTGCGGATTGCGGATTGGGTTTTACGGATTGCGGATTGATCGCGGATTAGAAGTTTGCAACTACATTTCAACAAATGCGGTCCATGAAACTGCGTAGTGCGAAGAGATGGGAGAAATGCGATACGAGCTGCGGAGTTACAGCTTTATAACCTTATGCATTTTCGAATAAATAACTTCCCTTCCAATATTAGAATATATCTCCGTCATCTTATTCGTCCTGCGTATAACAGTGCGCAGTGCGCACATAATCCCAACTCGCTAAAATTGCCAGGATCGGTTATATTGGCAAATTCCAACACCAACCAACTTGAGGCATAGTGAGTTGGTGTCAAGCTCCTTGAAATTATTAAAGACCTGAAGGATGGCTCTGCATAGCCTTTGTGACTCCTCTTCTGTATGGCCAAGGTGGCATGGCATAGACTCAATACCGAAGTATCATGAATATGAATCCCAGCAAAAGGAGCTGTTTTTGTTGGTTGTTGGTTACGTTTCAAAAACAGAAGGAAGAGCATTACAGTCACTGCCCTCCCAGGGGCTTATAATAGCCAGTAAGATAGCGCCAATACTCAATTTATGATGGAAGAAGGCTCTTCCTTTGAAAAATGTCCTTTTTTTGGAGAGCTTCGGTCAAATTGGGTAGCTGAACACTTTCATCTGAAGACAAATGTATATATAGAAAGAAATTATCCTTCAAGTGAAATTTAAAACTCGTCATTTCAACAAAACATCGTCGCATACTTTTCCAATCCGCTGATTGGTCTCTAACTTATCCATATCTCTACACGATTGAATTCTTATCCCTAGAAGGCTTTACTAGAAAGCTTTACACCATGAAACTTTCTAACCTTCTTCTCCTCACCATCTTTACTTTTGGAAAATTCATTAATGCTGCTCCCTTCCCACCAGAGCTTGGGGGAAAATCTGCGAATAATTTACTTATTGTAAGGACTCCAGGATCACAAAAGGGAGATTCAAGTGATTCAATTGGCGCGAGTAGTTCAACGACAATACCACCAGCAGAAAAGAATTCAAAGACAAAGAAACGACCAGCAACTGAGCCAGCAGGAAATGAACCAGCGACGAAGAAGCCAGCAACAAAAGAGCCAACAGCCGACAACCAAGGCGCGTCTGGCGAGATTCCTCCCTTCAAAACCATATCACTCGCAGCAGAGGCAACATCCTATCACTTTTACACAGGTGGAGAATCTAAGCAAGACCCACTAGTAATTGAAAAGCAAGCTAATGCCATTCTTAATAAAATGAATGGAGATGGTCAATTTACCGCGGTTGTTATGCGTAAAGCCAAAACATCGATTGTTGGTGAAGCTGAAGGCACGACAACTCCCAGAAAATACCTCCTTTCGCAAGGTCAAAGCTCCGAGAACTATCTCATTACCAATGGAGGATTTTTTATTCACAAACTCGACCCATTTCTAATGGATGATTTCAAAGGGAAACCTCTGGATTCAAAAAGTATTCTGCACCAGTCAGTCGGGCAAACTTCAATTTCAAAGAAGTTCGTCGCCATCCCTAAGGTATATTCAGATCTCTTCATGAAGCTTGAAGGCGACGATAAAAGCTTTCTGTGGTCAGGGCCAAACTTGAGGAACCCGCTTGATGAAAGAATGCCAGTTGGAGAGGACGTAAACAGTAAAGCATGGCGGTTGCACTACTTCTTTAGAGACCGCATGGGAAATAAAGTACCTAATCCTAACAAAGAAGACGAAGAACGGTTTGTCACAACTCCTTTCATGCATTTACCCGGTCGGGGAATATGCACATCAAATGAAAGGAATGAGAGGAACGCGTTGGTCTATGTAGATGGCATCAAAATCGCATTTGCTTACACATCTCGGCGGAATGTTGGCATGACATTAAACCACCTAAGAGAGCTGATTGATCAGTTTTTGAAGACTTATTTAAAGACAGACATTACTCACAGTCAAATGGCGCTCAACTTAGATGGTGGAGCTAGTACATTTCTCGGTTGGATGAATGAGGGAAAGTTGAGCGTGCTAGCAGCGGGAGAGTTAGGCGGACCAAAAGCTGTTCCTTTCGCGCCTGAGGCACTTAAGTTTCGAGAAGTGACAACCATGGTGAAGCATGTTCTGGCTTAATGAGAATGGATGATTTATCTTATTGGTATCGGAGTTATCGGAGTAGGTGTTTTGGATTTAGGGTTTGAAAGTAAGATTTGGAGTATATAGAACTGCCGAGCGATACCAGATTTTGTAAAGAACGCAGCTGTATGCGACTGATTTGGTTAAGTTCAAGGTGAGATTTCTTCAGCTCATGCGAAATTCAGTCAGCGTCGCGAACAACAATATCACTAGGATGGTAACAGACGTTTCGCATCCCTACTTATGAGTGAATAATTTGGCTTTCATTTTTGCTGGGGAAGAATCAAGGATATTATTGAATAGGAAAGACCAAGTGTTCGTCAAGACTTAATTTGTTATATAGGATCGGAAAGCTCTAGCTTCCCACTTTCTTGAGAGAGTTTCGTGCGGTACTCTAGTTTATTGCAAGCGAATCTTTTGACGTACTGAATTCACTAACAGTCTGTTTTAACAGACAGCTATGGGTTTAGTAAAACAGGGAAATAGTATGCAGACCCTTTCAAATGCTATCCACTCGCGGTAGAAGTAACTATCTCTCCATAAGCTATTCTCACAACAGGGAACGGGATATATGTGACACAATTTTGGCGCTAAATTTGTTGAAGTTATATTAAAGTATAAGGGGGCATGGTGGCAAAGTCTTCTTTGTAACATTACAGGTTCATGCTAAGAGCTTAGTAGGATTAACCAGCAGATAGTATTAGCAATGGTTCAGTCTCCCAAGTAAATAATACAACAAAAACGCCAAATCTATAACATAATTAGCACTAGCGACTGTTAATCACTTTTACATTTGAAATATAGTGAATCAATAGTTGTGAAGTGAGGATGAACGAAGTAATTACGTAACATGTGGTGAACATAAGTATTTGACAGAGGTGAGTAAATTAGGTATATGAGAACAGGGTGAAAAAGGTTTACATTATGAACGCGAAGCTGGAGTAGCTAAATATATGTATTGTCAAAGGTTGTTAAGAGGTCGCTCAAGTAGGACATTTATATTCAACTTTTAGGAGTCACGCCTCATCGTATTGTGTTCAACGGATACGCTGACACATATTACAAGAGACACAGTTATTGGTCTAACTTTTATTCAAACAAAATAACACAATACTCCAATAATAAAACGTGAGATTCATTGACGTAGTGTAAAGGTGATATCATGCACACCCTAAGCTCGATTGCATGGAAAGGCTGGCCAATCGATGTTCGCTCCAGCAGTGATCTTCTTCCAATTATTCGTAACTTCTTCCGCTTTACAAATTGGGATATCTACAAGCCCTGGCGTTTGGGAAGGGTTCTTCTTGTCCGCGGCAGGAGCTCCTGCATCTACATCGACCCCAATGAAAGCATACATCTTGTTGAATTCATCAGGATCCGTAATATCGGGGACACTTGCATCTCTCCTGTTTCCACCTTTATCATTGTAGTATGCAATTGCACTAGTAGTTATTAGCAGATGATCGAAGTTATGGAGGAAAGATTCATTACCTTTTCGCGATATCAGTCTTCGTAATTCCCCAGTAAGACCCTGGGTCAAGCTTGCTAAGCCCTGGTGGTAACGGGATTTTTCTGAAATGACATATTTCACCGGACTTATTTGACGTACAACTCCGATCCCAGCCATTGATTGCCATAAGATAGTACAACTTACCATCAACGCAAACACCTGCCTTGATGGCATCACTTGCTGTTGTCCATTTATAATTGCCTTTCCCGACATCTGTACAAGGCCCATCCACATCAATCAAGACGGGGTAGAAGTTCTTTGACCTCCAGACATGGGGAAGCAAGTAAGCGTATAAAGTTGTTAAAGTACGTCTTTCTGCGTCTATAGCTGAAGACGCAGCATCGGCGTCCATGATTTTGCCATCATCTATTACACGGGACAGAAATTCAATACTTTTGTCTGATCCACTAAATATTTCCTTGTTAGCTATTGTTAAGGACGTCTTGTAGATGCTAAAATAGGCATCTACAACTTCATGTATCTTGTCAGAAGTGACGCTAGGTCTGTTAAAACGTCAGCAAATGAACACTGATAAGTTCTAGTACAATATTCTAGACTTACTGCGCACTGTCCTTCGCGCTACTCACCGCGAAGACTAGCATCGCGTATGTGTCATCTTTCAAAGTATCGAAAGCTTTGGGGCGGGTAAGAAAATAGGAAGAAGATTTCAAAACTTTACACAGATAGAGTAATTAGCCTTGGCATGAGTTGGGTCACTGCATGGTAACTCACAAGTGTTAAACACCGGTGCGGCAGCCATTCCAAAAGCAAGGTTCATAAAGTTGAACATAATGTTTTTCCACAGCTGACTCTGTTCAGCAGGTGAGAAATCGCTAATGAATTTGTCAATAATTTTCCCAGCCCCAAGCGTGCCTTGAGCGTCGTTCAAGCTCTCGTAAAAATTATGTGTCATCTAAAATGAAACACGTTAGTCACTGGCCCTGTTCTTGGGTTCAAATGGTGGTACCGAGCTCATGCCCACAAAAGAGTTCAAAATGAAGGATGCTGCTGGACCAGTATCGTCTCCTACAGATAGTTGAGTAAGTATATCAAGCAAAACAGAATATTTCAGGAAAACACGAACCTTCCCAACATTGGAGTGGTGAGTGACAGAGGTTGTTTGTGACTAGGAGTTGGCACTGCATCCCTGGTGGCCCATCGAAGAAAGCAGACACATGTGCGGAGAATGACAACTCTCGTCCTCCCGCCGGTGTTTCTTTTGGTCTTGATTTAAAGTCAAACATTGCCGCTTCCCAAGCACTGTCAGTCAAGAGCTGGTCCCACCTCCAAGAGGCTTCTTTCTTGGCGTCATTCATTCCTTGATGTTGACAATTAATAGCTGGCCACTTCCATCCTTCTGTCGATGGCAACGCAGGTACGCCTCCGCCGTTTCCTGGCTTAGGAACCTCAGGCATGAAACTATCGAGATCAACAGCCCAGTCTGTGACGCCACCAAAGTTGAGTGCACGGTAAGCTGACGTCCTTGCTGCTTTATTGTTGTCATCCATATATGCAACCCACTCGACATCATCATACACCAAAATGTTCGAAGAGGTACCATCAGCAAATGTTCTGGCACTAGGATTATTAGCAATGATTTCCTTGATTTCTGCGTTCGAGATATATCCTGACGTCCCGGTGCATCGACCTGGCTTAGCACCAGAAAGCGGTCCCGTATATGTGCAAGATGGTCCATCACATCCAGGCGTGGTCATTCGGAAAGAACGTCCATAACTAGTAATTCCAACAATAATCTTGTTTGATGGAACTCCCGCTTTGGTGATCATGACAAGAGCATTCTGTGTTTCGGTTATGTTGATATGAGATCTTAGACAATCACCATTAGGACAACCCGGAGAAGACCATTTGGATCCATAATCCCACTGTCCGTGAAGATCATATGTCATATAGACAATGTAATCTACCACTTTCCCTATTTCTTCGATTGGGAATGGCTTGAGATACCAGAATGATGCTGGCGCTGCAATGGAAAGCGACTTGTTTGGAAGTTGACTGCGAATCAATTTAAGCAACTCGAGATAGTTCGGGCCGTCAATCGGATCAGCGGAAGGAATACCAGGTATGTCAGGAGCGCCGGGATATTCCCAATCAAGATCTATTCCATCAAGATTGTTGCTCTTGATAAAGTCTGCAAGATTTTTTGCAAGAATTTCACGATTGCCTGGTTTCACACCTTCACGGAATATGTTGTACGAGCTAGGGTCTGTGGATGCCGTCCAGCCCCCAAAAGCCAAGATACGTTTCTTACCATTCATCTTGACAAATTTGTCGAATTGTTCCTGAACTTTGCTGACAGATACCTGGAAGTTTGCTGTGACGTCTGCAAACGCGAAATGTATATGGGTGACAGAGCTGCCAATTTGAGTAACATCCATAGTGAGGCAACTGCGCTCTTTATTCCACCCTTCGAAATATCCAATGCTGATGAATTCCTTCGGAGGTACGCCGTTATTAGTGATTTTTGTTCCACAATTCGAGATGCAGCCACTCTTCCCAGGTTCCGAAGTTCCGGGTGGACCAAGAGAAGATATAGTGCAGAAGTCACTGGTAGTACCACATTGTCCCCAGACATTGCAACACGTATTCAGAGGACACGGATTCATTTCTGAAAGATTAGTGCCCTTCGGGCCTTGAATGGTCCCTGGCTTTTGGGGGCCACAAACCGAATTGGCAATTGTCTCTGGCATAGGGGGGTCGCCACTGCTTAGACACATATTGATTCCGGTGAAGAGTCGACTGCAGCCACTCCAACCCCAGATATTCTTGTTAAGAGATTCCAACTTCGCTATTGTGAGGCTATTTTCGGAAGCAATCTTGTCACACCAGTCTCCACTCTTGACGACATATGATGCACAAGAGCCGTCAGGATTAGGCTTTGGTGCTAAATTAGGAAGAGTGCCGCTGGAGCAGCAAACGTGTTGTCCAGGTTTAAGAGTAGAGCAGAATGTGGAGTCTGATGAGTGGAGAGCGGTGAAATCAGGGCCGCTTATACCACATCTTTGCGCTAACAGATCGCATCTGTCCCCTGAAATCACCTGTACTGTTCTGCAATCTGCGCGAGATTTAAGTGTGCGAAAGGAATGCTCCGATACGCTAGTTGTGGAATTACTCAAGAAGGTAGAGTTACTTGAGGGGAGAAGCGAGGAAGTCCAGATGGTGCTATTGCCGAACTTTCCATTCTGTTGAAGTCCAGTTACACACTTTGCTTCGGACCATTCCTTGACGGCACTTTGAACTGTTGAAATGGCAGAAACCCCACCAGATGTGTCACCAATGATCCCGATAGTGTAGTCAGACCCAAGGGAGTCACTACAGTATTGCACTAGAAAGGTTTTTGATATAACCGATCTATCATCTAAGACATGGTCGATGAATTGCTGAAGGATATTGAGAGAAACCCCGCGGTTGTTAATTCTTGAACCAACAAAGACACCGACAGCCGAGTTACCGTAGTGGGCAAATAATGTAGTAGCGCTTGACTCTTCTACCATTTCGCTGAAAAGAGATACTTGTATTTCTTTGGCCGCTGTAGCAATCTGTAAGAGGTATTGATTAGCCTCGTTCTGAAAAGTTGTCTGTGGAGCGTCCGTGAAGATACCTTGAGATTTCATTTACTTACTTGAGGAGCGATCACGGGGTCTGAAGTAGGGGACCACGCCATCAATAGATCCACCTGAGTCTCTATACCAAGGTTTTCAGATGTACCAACGATTGAACTTTCATATTGTGCCTCGAAGATTTCGGCTTCCACAGTCTCACCACGAAAAGTTGTACATGCCCGAATGACTGTGGGCATCTCTGGATCGGATAAAGGAGTACGAATGGCAAAATCTAGCAACTTTGGCTCTTGATTACAACTGAACAGCTTGTCCATATCATGATAGTTGGTCCAGTTGCTTGGATTATCTCCAGAGACTTGACACAGCTCAGGGCATGCGTTCATCTCGAGGGCTGCAAAATATGCTCGACCATTGTCGCTGGTTGCTAGTGCTAGGCATGGTAAATAGCTCAATGCCACAGCGTATCTGAGGAAAGCGCCTTCCTTGAGCAACATTTCAGTAGTCGGCTAATCGAAAGTAAAGACTTCCGGAAAACTCTTTTACCGAAAACGTGGAGGAACAGAGGAGAATCCGCTGAAATAAGTGGCAGCCACGGAGGCAATGGCAAGATCACAACGTTTTCTAACAAAGGGAATGAAAGAAACGAAGTAAGATATGTACAGGTTTGTAGTAGCGCCACTCTTTCTTGCAAATTTCATCTTGTTGGTTATTGAACAAGGAGTAGACCATATTTGTAAGTAGCAAGGTGGTCGAGAAATTAATATTTTCCCAAAGTATTGACGGAGTGGGTGGAAAAGGCATTTGATAGCCTTGGTATTGGATGCTGCTTTGAGGTAACAGACTCATACCGAAATGCCGTGCGAGATCCTTCTTTTACTGCGTACGATGCTGTGTTCCAACCCCAAATTTCAGCCCTGGTGTAACCCCTGTCTTGCTTTCCAAGGTTAAGAACTCACATTTCTTGAATAGCTCTAGCGTGAATAACATACAAGCTATAGAACTTAAGCTCACTTCAAGCTTTAGCTTTCATATTTCCTTTAATCTTGGCAAAACAACACCGAGTACCTTTTTGATTTGTCTAGAGGATAAATTACTTGGTTGTTGTCATTAAAACTCCTGTTGCATCAAGGCTCTACTCAATCTGTTGTGTTCTGGGGGGCTTGGGATTATTTGAGTCTGTCTAGGCTGAGTATCGATTTGGGGAGCAAAAAAGGAACATAATCAGTTATACACTTATCTAAGGTTAAAGAAGTTGAAGTCTAGATATTTGCGAATTTTCAAACCTACTTGGCATCATATTGGCTCATTTGAAAGCATGGATCCACTGCCAAGAGTCATGCTTTAGTTTGGAAGGGGCATTGAGTGGAGAGCAGAGTATTCATGCTTTAATTGCTCTTGCTAATTGAAGTGGTAAATTATCTATTGGGCGTAACTACTAAACTACTCATGGAATGCGAAAGTCCTTGCTAGAACGTTGTGAGCGGGCCCGGGGCTAAGCTGGCTAACAGGAGGCAGGAGGCAAAACGAATATGGGAGTTCTTCCGATATTTTAATGGTAAAGCTTGTCATGTCTGACTAAAACACTTGGTAGAGCAGTTGGCATATGCTTAGCCAAGTATGGTATCATTTCGTTGCTGCGGGGGAATTAATTCAAGGTGGCCTGAGATAATTATTGCCATGCACACTTGTCTAGATACAATATTTGCGCTTATAATAAAATGCTAATGTGCCACAGTACGAACAAATAGGTAGGTGGTAACGTGTGAAGCCTAAATAATCATGAAAGCCTACGAAAAACTAAAATTTAGTAATTATTGGCCTATGACAAGAGCCTATGCCCACACTCTATTCAATGGTCAATTTTGAGAAATGTTATGGAAGCAGGTTGATTACAAGATATATAAATTCAAAAAAAGAGACAATCGAAGTTAGAGTAGTTTTAGGCAGCTAGATAATTCAAGATTTGCTAGATGTTCAAATTTGGAACTTTCTCACCTTCGGAAAAGCTCAACAATGCTTTCCCCCAAAACAGCTATATCATGATCGCAATGCTTGAAAATAGTGCGAGCAGTGCCGCAAGTAAACATTCGACGGATAAGCTTCTCATAGCGGCGCTCTGCTTCTGTTGAGCACACTGCTGAACGAGCCCAGTTGCATTTGGCCACGAACCACTGGTGCAAGAAGCTGTTCGTAGCATTGCAGACTCCACTTGACGGGCAACCTCAGCATCAGGTTTGAAAGCGCAAGTTTTCTTTGGCGGCGATGAGGGGTCCGTTAAAACAGGGCAACGGGGACCTCCACCCCATGGATCCTCTGACGAGCCATGAATTCCAAAGGTGCTGATGGTTTTTGGGCACTCCGTCAGATTTAGGATATTTGGCAGCTCTCCATCAGGGCTGAGATAGAACCAGAGTGGATCCCCGTTGCTGATGTAGCCTCTTCTTCCCCCAGGATTGGCAGCAGAGATGTCGAGAGAACAATTATTCGCAATACCAAAAGATGTTCTCAAAAAGAAACGGGTTGAAGTAGTGTTTATGATTGTGGCAGAGCTGTTGATAAATAGGAATTGGTCAGGCAAAGATAGATTTTGATCTTTATCGACGCTGAAGCCTCCAAAATCGGTGTCTTTGTTCGTTCCATTATCAGCACGAGCATATATAGACCAGTCGAAAATAAATTCATATGGCCATGCAACCGCAGCATTATGTATAGCGAACACAATTGGAAAAGGATATACTGGCTTGTAGATGGATCCGTTGCGCGGGAAAACAAGATCTAGCTGAACTGTTGAAGGATCGATTGCAACTGCCGGGCTGATAAAACTAAGAAGAACAGAAAAGACGGGGAGGAATAGTTCAAAGAAAGGCATATTTGGCAACGTTTTCTTGTCAAATCCGTCAACGAGGTGGGTGAACAGCGTCTAGTGTCTAATCGCCATCTGTCTGATGCTGACAGGCCAGGACGAATGTGAGTTCAAGTTGGAGCTGGAATTGGTGTTGTCGGAGAAAAAGGCCGGGATCTTTCTCAGCTCGAAACTCGTGATTTGAGCCCAGTCTCCCCTCTCACGTGTGAAATCCCTCGACCCATACTTGACAGTTCAATAAAGGAACGATTAAGAAATCAAGCAAATAACTTGACGGAGAAGTCCCCCGTTTGGGATCTTGGCACCCGCTTCAACCTCCGCCGCGGGCCAAGGCTGAGGACCAAGGCTGACTCTCGGAAGAAGTTTCAGTTAGGAACACTTTTTACGATGGACAGTCGCCAGCCCTATGATATGTAGCTTGCCACTGCTCCGGGGACCACTTGCAACATAGCAGGTATTGGAAAACACGCCACTTATATAAATTAACATTTGCTATATGGCGGAATTGAATACTTCTTTGACTATCTTCCAACAAAGATGGGGACATGATATCTGCCAATACTGAGTGGGGCACTGCGAGTTTAACCAATGCGTATGAGATTCCTAACTTCTATGAGGTTCACCAAATGTTGGGTGCCGCATGCCGATGGATTATGCACCTAAGACAATGTACAAACAAGATTGCAAAGCTGCTTTAAAAGGTAAAATAGAGAGGATTAGTCGAGAAAGTCGTTTAATATCTTAGGTGCCTATGGCGCCGCCGGATCATAGAAAGAGAGTAGGCCGCTAAACCCCCAATAGGGTTCCACAGAATGCTGAATTATGTGAAAGAGTGAACCGCTATATTCACCAAGCCAGGAGAAGCGCAGTATAAGTATAGGTCATAGCCAACGAGAAATAGATCACCAGGCTCGTCAAGCTTGCCACATTCTTTCACCGGTTTTCTTTTACCAACTTAGAACTACCTCTTTCATAGCATTTATTGAGCGAGATGAACTTCCTTGTATTGTTCTTGACCTTTTTGGTCTCTATTTCCTCAGCAACTACAGTCACTTTGCAAGCTCGTGGCGAGGATCCTGCATTACCATATGATCCAAATACGAGTCCTTATTGCTTCTGGTGGTTCGACAACTTAGGGCTTACCTGCGAAGAAACGTGGGAAGCATGGGGAATTGAGAGGGCAGACTTCCTTCGATGGGTTAGTTAGTCGAGAAACCTTGGATGGCTACGCTAATTCTCTGACAGAACCCGTCTATTACTCCTGATTGTGGCAACTATTTTGAGGGAAAGTCTTACTGTGTTGATGTATCCGACGAGCCGGCACCAGAAGAGCCTATAAGTATCACTTCTAGGATATCTTCTGCGACATTGACATCTTCGACCTCCATACCATCTCCCACGGCTCCTTCCAATGGAATCTCCACGCCTCTACCAGTACAACCTGGAATGGTGGATGTTTGCGACAAATTCTACTTAGTGGCCTTAGGCGAAGGCTGTGAAGCAATCGCCACCAAATCGGGCATTACACCCACTGAATTCTACACTTGGAACCCTCTCATCGGTACAAACTGCGGCGGTCTCTGGGCCGATGTACACGTCTGTGTTTCAATTATCGGTCACACACCCACCCCAACAAATCCAGGAAACGGCATCTCCACCCCGTCTCCTATTCAACCTGGCAGTGAGTATATTCAAGTTTCCCTTTTTTCCCCTTCCGGATTGTATGTCGCTCATTGATTATTTGTTATGCACTCATTACTTTTCTTTATAACAGTAGTTTCTACTCTCTTAGCTATTGGTCCATTTTAACCAGGAACTCGCTAACCCATGGTCCTCTAGTGGTATCTAACTGCGATTCATTCTACCTCACAAAAGCTGGCGATCAATGTGGTAACATCGCCACCAAGAATGGCATCCTGCTTTCCGAATTCACGGCCTGGAATCCTCAAGTTGGCGCCACATGTGGCGGATTATGGGCAGAAGTGTATGTATGCATTTCCATCGTTGGCCATACCCCAGCACCTACCACGCCGACAAACCCTGGAAATGGTATAACTACACCAACACCAATCCAACCTGGTATGGTAAACAACTGTGATAGTTTCTACCTCACCAAATCTGGGGACCAGTGTGGCACCATCGCATCAGCTAAAGGTATTTCTTTATCACAATTCCAACAATGGAACCCGACAGTCGGTGCCGCCTGTGGAGGATTGTGGGGAAATGCCTATGTTTGCATTTCTACTATCGGACATACACCCACACCTGTGAACCCCGGAAATGGGATCAATACGCCTGCACCAATCCAAAATGGAATGACGACAAGTTGCAGCAAATTTCATTTTGTGGCAGCAGGGCAGAATTGTGATAGTATTTCGAGACAGTATGGCATCTCCTTGTCGAATTTTGTCAAATGGAACCCAGCAGTGGGATCAGCTTGTGCTGGACTATGGGGTAGTACCTGGGCCTGCATCGCTGTTTTGTAAGAGCTGATAGCTTGAACGGTGGACCAGCTGTGATGATGAGACATTATCTTTATATAAAACAGTGAATTAATATATAATGTTTGGTAACATTCCCTAATATAGTAAAACCAGAGTTTTCAGTTCCCACAAGGCTTGATGCTCATATCAAGGGAACACAGGTAGATGTGACACAGGAACAAAGTTTTACTGTCTGTTCTCTAAGATTTAAGCTAGAGTCTCACATATATGATTCATGAGAACTCTAAGCAATCTGCTGAACGTTTTATTACTTTTGGCGGAAGTTAAATTCATATATTCGAAAACAAGAGACACGAGGGGAAAATCTGTACGTCCCATTCTTGCCTAGGGAGGAGCGGGAAGACTTTCGACACTCGTCTGATAGAGAATTTTTCAGCTGCCTATTCACTCACCATGCCAAAATTAAAGACGGGACTCACGTATAGGACAAATATTACCCAGAAAGGCTCTTCGGTAAACCCTGGTCAAACGCTGTTGTTTGGAGGCTACGGCAATCTGGAAACGGATAATTACCTGTGTCCAGTCAATAGTGACATCTCAAGTAAGGACGCGAACGGGAAATTCTGTAGATTTACAAAATGAACAGCATGCTTTCCTTCACCTATAGCTCTGTCAAAGTGACGTATGATGTGCAAACATGATCTAGAAGATGAAGCTTTTGCAGCAACCTTCAAAAATATCGAAATACATGATTTATTGGGAGCTATGTGGTAACTAACTGAAAATCTGTGGTACGGATATGTTGCACCTATCGAAGTTTCTTGAAGCTGAGAAGAGACTTCATATCAAGGTGAACGGGAATATTATAAATCTGCAAGTTTACTGACCCGGATCATCCTCTTTTATTGCTCATAGCATATTTGCTAAAACATTTATGCTTCAAGTTCGGTAACAGATAGATTATTTTGAAATAGAGCTCTGCTGCCGGTACATAATAAGCATGCAAAATTCAGAATGCTTTATTCAAATCTCAATCACTTAGCTGGACGCAGGGTTGCGAAATTGTTTCCCAGAAATCTGAGTTGGCTAATTGATAAAGATTTCCTGTTGTGCAGTTGGGAAATGTAGAAATGTGTGTACTTGGCATAGGGTGGTTTAGTACTGTAAGCTAGTCAATGCACTCCATGTGAAGGTCTAAAGATCTAGGATCGTGGTCTTGTTAATCAACAGGACGAGCCTTTTCTATCTAGGCTTAGGTGAGATCTAATGGGGCAGTGGTGTTCTTGTTTTCATATTTGTCCCATATAAGGACGAGTTCTCATGCCGTACTGTAAATTGATAGAGTGTGAGAATTCTGTATGATTAGAGCCCAGTCAATCTCATTGATTCGGGCATCACTACAATACCACATTTATCTACTTATTTCAACAGACGTCCTATAATTTTTGCGAGACAAATCAACTGAAGTAAAAGATCCCATTGTAAAATGTAGTGACAATGACGTACCGGCACGGGCTCTGTGAAATGGAAAAAGCGAACGCTATACACTGCTTCATTGCATACTAGGGATTGTGGTTGAGACGCTACTTAGGTAGGTCATTAAGTCACAAAAAAGACATAGCTTGAACCACCTTTGTATTATATGGAATTATTTCAGCTTCAACCTTCAGTCGAGTACTCGGGAGGTGTGTCCTGCGCTTGCATATTGCTATACCCAAGTAGCTAGGAATTTGTGCCACAGAATGTTGTATTCGAACGACAACTTGAATAATTCTTCTCTCTTTTCTAGGTTCTGTTCTTCTTTCTAGCTCCTCGTCTTCTCCCTCCCTACAACTCTCCTTCCACACCTGGAAAGCAGCAATCACCAATAGTAAGGTGTAGACGAATACAATCATGCCAAACAATAACCCTAGAAGGGTTAAGAATATTTTCCAATCAAATCCTTCCCAGAACATGATTAAACCTGTGTAATAGGCTCAGGCTTTTAAATTTTGCAGAGTAACTGACAATTTGCTCTTTAAGGAGAGACGGTATGCGAGAACGAGAATCGTGGGTATTGGTTTTCTGATATCAAGACTGTTTAAGAGTAAGCTGTGCGATTCAGGTGTTGGGAAATGTAGTATTTAAAGACATGAGAAGTGAAATAGACTGCCAAGTGTTTCAGCCCAGCCTAACCTATTCTAAAAAAAATCGAAAATTGAGCCTTTTTCTAGTTCGATTTGATTAGCAAAAAGGGTCACTCGATTCTTAGCGAACTACAATTAGCATAGTAATTTAGAGCTAGTGAGCACCAGCTCAGATTCATGCGAGTTTTATGGAGGAATAGTTCCTGCTTATTTTGCCCAGATGTTTGAGAGTTGAAATTGCTTGCGATTCTTTATCAAAGATTCTTTTGCTGGCTTGAGGGCAGTGACAATTCATTTATGAGTTATTCCATGCGGAAAACCTCCGCCCACTTAGTAGTAAATATCGAGCTGAATATTAGTTACTAGTTGGCCGATACATTCTTTGATTAGTCATAAGTGGCTCCGTTGCTTAATTGAACGCTTTTGCGTACTAGTCATTCTACACCTGCTCATTACTGCTTGCTTGTTGCTTCTTGGCTGTATTCATGTAAGGATTACATTAATAAATTTAGAATTCTTTGTGTCACTTAACATCTCAATTTACCACATTAGATGCACCAATAATTTATGTATAGGAAATTTCAGTAACGGGGCAGCAACCCCCCTCCACCAATACCTACTGTAAATCACAATCGAGTGCCATTCAAGCATATTTCATTATCAACCTAGTCATGTATCAAAACAGCATGTAATTAGCTCAGAAACTGATGCCGTCTGAGGGGACATATGGAGGGTATAATGTCATCTTTGTTGACATGTATTATGATGTTGAAACTGAAAATGACTCGGTTCAATGGAAGATAAATTGATCTTATGAACCTAGCCACTCCAAAGGGGACTTTTATGTACTATGCGAGTTGCTAGATGAGTTGTTTATATCTTGATCTCGTATCCTGACGCTGCTCAAACCCATACAATTTGCTCTGATTATTATTACAGTGCCAAGGTGTCATCCGAAGAGTTTGCCAGTGTCATATTAAAAACCGTCAATAAGTAGGGTCGAGGAGGTTCACTATAGGAGCAAGTGGAAGCACGGGCCACTGCCGCTTTCGCGAGATAAGGAGACAATCCTTACCGCCTTGTCCAAATAGCATGCTGCATTTTGTTTATCACTATATATGGCTTAGCTCAATGGCAGAATCAGCTGGGTGCAGAAAAACGATTAATTGTATTAATTCGTTTGGGATCACTAGAACAAAAGAGGTAGTATTTTGAGTTGTGGCATTGATGATGATTAAACCTCGTTTTTGGAAGCCACCCTTCATGGGTACTAGGCTCGGGATGACTAATCCCACTATGTGCTCTACAGGTGCCTTTTGTATGAAATCCCCACACTTAGTGTGGGAGCGCGTTAGCACCTATCTATTAATGACGGCGGCAAAGCTTCAATCCACATGTCGACACCCACCTTAACGTTCACGGAAGCCATAGGATGCGTTCTAAGATCATAAAAAATGCCAGAAATGAATCAAGCGAATGCTCTCGGGCTATCGGTAGGTGGAGAACAAGAAATGAATTTTCTAGACTCCTCCTTCTTCAAAGGCAACCTATCTGGCCAGACTCTTCCAACACCCCATGAGGTCCGTGAGCTATCAGGACAAAACCAATTCCATCCTAGACCGCTTCCTGTACGATTCGACCATTTGAATCTCCTTGTAAAATTCGGACCCCATGTTACCATCACCGAAGCACAATCTCTTTGTATGATCCGGCGAATACTCGGAGAAGAAGTCCCTGTACCGGAGGTCTATGGTTGGCGGGTTGATGGGTCCCACGTCTTTATCTATATGCAACTTGTACGAGGAGGAACGCTGCACGATCGGTGGGACACTCTGAGTCTGGCTGAGAAAACTACTGCCGTAGAGGACTTACGGCGGATTGTTACGTCTCTACGACAAGTAGAACAGAAGCACAATGATACTTTTATTGGTAAGATGTGAACATCTATAGATCGGCGACTAAACTGAACGAATGGCTGAGGCTTCTCTAGGGTCTATCAATCGTGGCCACCTAATTGACTATGTTCTTGATGACGAACCTCCAGGCGGCCCTTTCCCTACTATCAAACATTTCAATGACTGGTTTTCGCAACTCCCTTGGAACAAGTTTACTGACCTAGAAGATTTTGAGGATCCTTATAGACATCTACTACCAGATCTGGGAGCCATCAAGCTAACGCATGGAGATCTTCATCAAGGTAATATCATCGTCTCGTCCACAGGACCACCACGTGTACTAGCAATCGTTGACTGGGCCCATTGCGGTTGGTATCCCGACTATTGGGAATATTGCAAGGCAGCCTATACTTGCTGGTACAATGGAGAATGGCGTAATAAATGGATCCCGATGTTTCTAGAGCCACTGCCAGATACCTTTGATGGCTTTGGTGAGATTATTCGTGCTCTAGGTGTTGTCTGAAACCACCCGGTTCTAAAACTATTGTTGGAAGCCAGTCTATGCCTAGTCTTGGAAGCTAGCGTATCACTGTGAATCTCCTTGTAGATCACTGTTGGCTTATTCTGTCAAGTCTATTTTCTGAAAGCAGTGCTTAAGGTGCTCTGCCTCTCTTTTCCTATCTTTCCAGAATATTCTCAGTATACGTATTCGCTTTTTGGTCATGTGACCATCTCACATGGTCATTGTGGATCCCAGTTAGGGATATCATCAACACTCGTAGGTAGTCAAAAAATAACAACGATTACACTATGAATATAACTAACACTTACTTGATATGAGTGTAGTGGTGCCACGTATCCAGAGTGAATTGACACATAGCAAGCAAACATCATAAATAAGCGAATTACACAACGTAACAAGCTGTTCAAGAATACAAGTGATACCTACTTACCCATTTTCAGTATATAGAGGTTTCCGAAGGAAAATTCTTCAACGAGCATCATCTTATTATATAATACAATTTTACAAAGAACACATACTTGTTCCTTGTCATGACAAAAACCTTCACCGGCTTCCAAGCAACAAAAGTTTACTCGACCGTTTCGTTGATTTAACCAACTAAAGCCCTTTAGATCTCTGCTATCATTGTACTGGTCACTTAGCGATCTAGCCAACTCTTTTTACCCAGATCGGCGTGTGTTGTTGATGCTGGCAGCCAGCTATCGTTAAAATCGTGATGTTCCTTTTCATCAAGAACCCACGTCATGATTTAATCACTCGCTCACCAAGCTAACAATAACAATGCAGTAAAAATTCGGCAAAGTCTAGAAGCAAAAAGCACGTGCCACCGGCGTTTTATCATTTGGCTTTGCGGACCATTGAGTCCTTCAAGTTAAAAGATCTGTAGATCGTCATCTGAGACCCACATATGTCCACTATCAAAAAGGACGCTCCATAACAATGATACAGATTTCCCGACTAAGCCACACCTGCTAAAACTGCCACAGTTGAGAACCACTATTCTGACCCAGATAAAAAGATAACATGAAATTTATCTGAGCGTCAGAGTTAGGCAGTGGCAATGTGTGTGGCTTAAATACGGAGTGTCCTCCGACGGTTGTCAGTAAGATAACACCCTTTTCCAAATGCTTGTAATCAAATGGCGATAGAGGAAGTACGAAGAGTCGGGTCAAGGACCAACTCGTCTCAACCCCAAAACCATGAAAGAGCACCACCAGAAGCGCCTCGACGGCCTCAATTCTCCCTTGCTGGATCGTACGCAGTACCCGCGCCTGCACCATCCTACATTGATCCAGAATACTATGATCTGAATCCAACATATAATCAACCGGTCGAAAAACCAATATGGGGTCTTGCGAGACCATTACCCCGAGTTGTGAGAGCTCGCTCACGGATGCGGTCCATTGGTCCCGAAGAAGGAAATCTGGCTCTTGGGGGGAGACATCTGTCTAACTTGCAAAGACTACGGACAAGCAAGAACATAAGGCCGCTTCAGACAAATACACAAGCTATTCCCCAAGTGGCGAAGATACATTCTCAGAGAGCAGATGCTGGGGATGATGAGAACAGGTTTAAGGGTAATCACAACTTGAGAGAAGAAGCGCCACCAATGCTGCACACAGCCTCAAAGGAGGAAACGAACGACTTTAGTAGGTATGGATCACCAAGTGAGGAGAAGGGTGATCCTATGAACATTCTGGGATTGCCGCCATTCAAAACGCAACGAGAGTCGAGCACAGGCGACGTGGGAGAACTCTTACACTCCCAACTACCACCATTGTTTGAAGAAAGCTCTAGTAATAGTGAGCTTGATGTTGAGGCTAGAGCTGGACTCAAATATACCCAATCGAAAGATGAGAGTGTTGCTGGGACAACAATAAATGAGGATTATGACGATAGTGATTATGAGTTGGTAAATCGTTGGTCTCTAATTAGAGCTCGGTATAGAGAGCCACTAGCTGAAGGACTAGCTGTAAGTTCATTCTCGGATTCTTATCTTCAATTACTGACAATCCTACATAGACCTTTGTCTACGTGCTGGTCATGTTGTGTTCCAACCTCACCGTCATCGTATCAAGTGACGCAGCTGGATACGAGTCAGCCAACTGGGCCGGCGGCCTGGGAATTATGCTCGGTATCTACATCGCTGGTGGTATATCTGGAGCTCATCTCAATCCTGCCATTTCCCTTGTGCTTTGTCTCTTCCGTGGCTTCCCGATGCGAAAAACTGCCATATATATCGCTGCACAGTGCTTTGGAGCTTTCCTCGCAGCCCTTGTTGCGTACGGCATTTACCGCGACGCCATCCTGGCTTTCGACGGCGGCACATTGAACGCAAGCCGAAATGGCTCTGGGAAAGCATTCCTGACTGGAGTCACAACCGACATAGGAAGCGGCGCACGCTTTGCAAATGAGTTCGTGGCAACAAGCATTCTTGCTGGAGCCATCCTTGCTCTAGGAGATGATGCAAACGCTCCTCCGGGAGCTGGTATGCATGCTTTGATTGTTGGTCTCGTGGTAGTGTTGCTTGGTATGGCATTTGCATACCCAACTGGGGCTTGTTTGAACCCTGCGAGAGATTTTGGGCCTAGACTTGCTGCGCTAGCAGTGGGATATGGGAAGGGGGTATTTACTGTAGATAATGGATGGTGGATTTGGGGAGGTTGGGTTGCGACAATCAGTGGAGCACTCACTGGGGGATTTATATATGATGCATTTGTGTTTGTGGGGAGTGAGAGTCCTGTCAACCATGCACTGAGGAAGAAGAGGAGGAAGAATATCCAGGGAGAGTAATTTTAATGAAAGTTGCAACAGAATACTAATTACTTTATGGAAAACAAAGAGTGATTGAATCGGTTTGACAGGCTTTGAATGTGACTGTAACCAATCTTCGACTTTTCGAGATGCTTAACTAAATGCTTTGTGCTTCGAATGTATCGATCGATTGTGGATAGATTCTAGAACTTGTCCCGGTGACACCTCGGGCTATTTCTGGTGATTCAAACTGATTTACAAGAATTAAAATGACCATGATTTTTATTTCATTTGATAACCTTTTTTCCCATACGTTAATCAAGCAATGGATATCACGGCTATGAGACTATCAAATATGAGGGCTTAATGGAATTACGGCCCGCTAAGTCCCCGATCCCGACGGCTAATCCTCGGGGCGTCGAGAGAGTATGGCCGAACTTTACCCATTAGTCGTACTGATCCCCTTGCCGTTAACCGTCCATCCTTTTCCCATCTATTTATCCATGAAAAAGCACCTCCCACCCACTCAGCGTTGTGGACAGGTCTGAGCTCTGTCAAAGCTTATGGGTTACTCCAGCTACAGAGCAGTGGCGGGGTAGTTCTGGTAGGTGGGGTGGCTTCCAATGGAAGACCCTTCATATATGTCCAACGACCTCCTCTCATCAATTCACTTTCCTATTTTCCTAACTCTCTCTCAACTCTGTTTCCTCTATTAGCGTAGTGTCTACACAAATATGACTTCAAACATCGACGTGGAAGATATTCTTTCAAAGCTCACCAATGTTGAGAAGGTTGATCTCCTAGCAGGTAAGTAAACAGATAACTTCAGGCGAACGCATACTCATAATATTTAGGGGTTGACTGGTGGCATACAAAAGCATTCCCGAAACTCGGAGTTCCTTCGATTCGAGTGTCCGACGGGCCAAATGGGGTTCGTGGAACGAGATTCTTCAATGGAATAACAGCGGCGTGCTTTCCTTGTGGAACAGGTCTTGCGGCAACTTGGGATACTAAGCTCTTGCACAGAGCAGGAGTTGCTATGGGAAAAGAGAGCAAAGCCAAGGGAGCACATGTTATTCTCGGCCCTACAATAAATATTCAAAGGTCTCCCCTAGGTGGTCGCGGTTTCGAGTCTTTCTCGGAAGACCCGGTGCTATCTGGACTAGGAGCAGCTGCGCTCGTTAATGGAATTCAAGATACGGGGGTGGTGGCTACCATTAAACATTTCGTATGCAATGATCAAGAAGATGAAAGAAACTTGACGAATGCCATTATCACAGAACGGGCTCTGAGAGAGATATATGCTTTAGCCTTCCAATTGGTTGTCAAAGAATCGAATCCAGGGTGCTTTATGACGGCATACAATAAGGTCAATGGATTACATGTTAGTGAAAACCCCAAAATATTGAAAGATATGCTTAAGGGAGAGTGGGGCTGGGACGGCTGCGTCATGAGTGACTGGTTTGTTCTCCATTGAGAATTACAGTCTAAGCTAACTGTAGGCAGGTGGGGAACATATTCAACAAGTGAGGCAATTAACGCGGGACTTGATCTGGAAATGCCAGGGGCTACAAAATGGCGAGGTCCCATCCTAATTCAGGCAATTGGTGTAAACAAGGTTACTCAGCACACCCTCGACGAGCGTGCTCGGAACGTTTTGAAGCTTGTGGACCGCTGCGCTGGTGCGAACATTCCCGAAAATGCAGAGGAAACCACCGCAAACAACACCGCGGAGACATCCGCTTTGCTCCGAGAAATTGGTGCTGACACTATTGTGTTGATGAAAAATGAAACGAGTATTCTTCCTTTGAAGAAAGACAAAAAGGTATGTGCCGCAAGCTGTAGATTCTACATGGGTACTGGGGTGCTGATCAAATACTAGACGCTAATCCTTGGCCCCAATGCCAAAATTGCAACGTATCATGGAGGTGGTTCAGCCTCCCTTGCTGCATACTATACGGTTACTCCTTTTGATGGTATTAGTGCACAACTCACTACGCCGCCAGACTACACGGTTGGTTGTTACGCACACAAAGAACTCCCTCTTTTTGGGCTTCAACTCAAGACGGAGAAGGGAGACACAGGCGTCATTTTCCGTGCCTACAATGATCCTCCTTCAGTCAAGGACCGGGAAATTGCCGACGAAATCCATCTGACTACGACTGCACTTTTAATGATGGATTATAGTTGTGCAAAACTGAAGAGTGATCTGTGGTATGCTAATATCGAGGGATTTTTTACTGCTGAGGAAGATCATGAACTAGAGTTGGGACTTGGAGTTTACGGTTCCGCAAATTTATATGTCGACGACAAGCTCTTAATTGACAATACCACGAAACAAACCAAGGGTACTCTGTTCTTCTCATGTGGCACGGTGGAAGAGAAAGCAATCTTGCCTGTCAAGCAAGGACAGACGTATCATTTCAAGGTAGAATTCATTAGCTCGCCCTCATCAAAACTGGATCAAGGGAGCAATGTACTTTTTGGTAATGGGGCCGTCAGACTTGGTGGTGCGAAGGTCATCGACGCCAATGCAGAAATTAAGTATGCTGCTGCTCTGGCGAAAGAAGCCGATCAGGTTGTCATCTGCGCCGGCCTTAATGTAAGTTTAAATCTGCAGAAATATGAACCATGAATTATCAATGCTAATCGCAATTAGTCTGATTGGGAATCTGAGGGTACAGATCGCCAGATATTTGGATTGCCCGGTCACATGGATGCTTTGATCTCTGCGGTTAGCGCAGCAAATCCATCAACAGTAGTCATAATCCAGTCCGGAACACCCGTAGCTATGCCGTGGGTTTCCTCTGTTAATGCTTTGATTCATGCCTGGTATGGAGGTAACGAAACGGGCAACGCTATAGCTGATATCTTATTTGGGAACGTAAACCCAAGTGCAAAGCTGCCTTTGAGTTTCCCTAAAAGAATACAAGACAACCCAGCGTTCCTCAATTATAGAACTGAGCGAGGACGGACACTCTATGGCGAAGATGTATACGTTGGCTATCGCTGGTACGAAATGCTGGAGCTTCCAGTACTCTTCCCTTTTGGTCATGGACTGTCTTACACAAAGTTTGAATTCTCGGATTTGAAAGTTGAGATAAAGGACAATATCCTAAACACGAGCGTCAAGGTAAAAAACACGGGTGAAGTTGCAGGGGCCGAAGTTGTTCAGGTTTATGTTAGCCAGAAGAACCCAAGTATTAAACGACCAGTGAAAGAATTGAAGGGTTTCGCAAAGGTATTCCTAGAAAGGGGCGAGGAGAAACTGGTTGATGTTCCTATTGAGATCAAGTATGCTGCCAGTTTCTGGGATGAGATCAGGAATGCGTGGATTATGGAGAAGGGTTCTTTTGAAGTAATTGCTTCTAACACTAGTGCTGAAGATGCAGTATTGCGAGCTAGCTTTGAACTCGAGACCACGAGTTGGTGGAATGGTCTATAGAAAGGCCCATTCAGATGTTGAAAATTACCACGATTTCACAGTTTACAAAACTCCACCACCATTGCACACATTATTTCGGAGTGATCGATGTACCTTCAACAAATTCAAGCTACAATGTTTGAAAAAGTGACGATGAATATTCCTCACCTTTACTCTGTAATTAGTAAGATTGCCCAACAATAATGCGAAATTATTCAGTGACTTGAGGCGAATACTCTGTATAAGTACCTACAAGAAAGAAGGCAAACTACTAACTGGTCCTCTAACCTACATCCTCTCTTCTCTCATATTTTTCTCCTTGATCCTCTGTGTAAAATTCTCATTCTCCATTCCATACGTTCGGCCCAGGGAACACATAAGGCTACGCAAGCAAATCAGCTTTATCATATATATATATATATACGCAGAAAGTAAGCAAGAGCAAAACATACCTTAGGAAAATCTTCATAAAACACGAGACCCTTTTCCCCTGGCTGGTAAGCCCCGGGAAATGCCACCAATCCATCTTTAGGAAGTTTTGTTCCACTCCCAGTTACATCCAATTGTGCGCATTGATGGTACAACTGATAGCTAGTTCCTGGAGCTGCCGCGTCTGATATGTAGAAGTACACTACTTCGTTTCGAATCAAATATTTGCCTGGTGCAAGAGAGGCTGGAATGGTAGACGGTACCCCCGTTTGATTTCCGTTTTGCCAGCCGTACATCTTTCGACGACCAAACATGCGACGGTATTGCTGCCATACTAATAATGACATTAGCAAAGGGACCACTCGTCAAGTTGGGGAGATTTGTGGCTCCACCGCCCAGTACCTTTGTCATAATAAGCCCAACCATTGTCTATCTTTTGTGTGACTACATTACAGCTTTAGTTCAAGAATAAACACGAAGGTGATTCTAAGCCTACAATTCTCAGCAACTAAGCCATCCTCCAAGCCATATTCAGTGATTTTGAACCATACAGCTTCTCCCGTAGGATCCCACCCAACACAAGAGTCTCCTGGGCATCGCGCCATGTATGCTAGGATCGGGCCTTGATCGTGAACCCAGTTGCTCATCTATTAATTTCCCTTTAGCCGTCATTTGGAACGATAAAGACTAACAGTGAAGTTGGAAGTGAATGATTTCAAAACCTACCACATATTCCGAACTTCTTTTCCAGTCAGGATCAAAATCTAGGGTGTCGTAATAAGCCGTGATGGTCTGGCCAGCTTCAATAGGGGCATGCAATGAAGCCTTAAGGTTCGAGAATGCTGTGCCGCCATCCCAGCTGCATGAAGTGTTGATGCTAGCCATATCATAATTTGGATCATACCACCAGCGTCTCTGAATACTTTCTCGCACCAGACCTTCTACTCCAGGGATAGCAACCGGATTCCTGGAAAGGCGTTATTTTGAAGTCCATTTTCTTAGCAAAGCATTTAAATGACGAAGACATACCCATCATATTTCTTGCCATCAATTTCATAGGTGTAGACACCACCATGAGCGGTAGTGCTTGCAATCAGGCTACCTAGCAGTGTAATTTTAAAAAGTCTCGTCATGTTCAATGTCAATAAGAGCCTGGCGATATCTTTCAAAAGAATCAATGCAATATACTTGAGGTTCTTCTACTGTCTTTATAGTCTATTCTGGTAGAATTCATTTCATATTATACACAGAAAGTAAAATGCAACCTACACTTCTCTTTTGCCTATGCACTTCAAGTTTCTTGCCTACGCAATAAAAAGCTACATTACTCTTTGTTCCTTTGTTGAGGCATACTATGAGAATGGTACCTATCAAAGTTGTTTTAGTACAGAGCAAATGGTGGTCGGACTTGTGGCATGTTAGTGCCTAAATTCTTTTGTGTTACTCGAAAGTCTGGTTAAACGAATCGTACCATACTTTGAAGCATGGGTATTCGTCTTGTGATTCGATATGTTCTGGCCATTTTTAAGCGATAGGTACTCCGTCGGCGCCGTGGTTTTGACTCAATATTCAGATAAGGTTTTCACGTAAAATTCAATCTAAGTCCAGACAGGAAGGATATTTATGGGTATCTTAATGGATATCGAGCTCCGAAAAGCTCTGTAATATTGCCGTTACCAGCAAAGGAACGTTGCTATCCTTGATTTATGCTAATTTGTAACAGTAACAATCAAATATACCAAAACACAACTCAACATCGAGTGCTAGAGACACAACTTCATCGTTGTAATCACTTTCGGAGTCTGCCAGATCTCCCTTTAAGCCTCAATAGATACAGTAGCACCTAACACCAAACAATACCAATTGAAGGAAAAGAGTAGCTATTGATAAATGTAACAGAACGGCCCAGCGGTAGTGCTGACAAGCTGTGAGCTTGGCAAACCATTTGGAGTTGACAGAGGGGTGACAACATCCAGAGTTTGGACATCTGTAAGCTTTCCGGCGGGGCTATTAGGCACAAACCATGTAGTTCCACCTTTGTATTGTTGTACGCGGTTTGCTGGATCCTGATTCTGCCATATCCACCAGTGGCGATCGACTTGACCATGATGGAGCCAGAATACGGGTTCAGATGGCGAAACGTAGACGTCTCCTCCTGGGTCACCCCAGATGGAATAGTGGCCACCACTGTGCAGAGAGAATTTGCTCGCTTGATCATTCTGTAGTGTATCTTGAAAGGCTAATTGGTCGGAAGATGACTTGATGTGGTTCGCGATATCAACTGGTCGAAGGTACTGTGAGGTAAAAAAGTTATTGACATCACGGCGAAGACATCGCGGGTTAAATCCGTAGCCATCAGATCTCGGATTTTTGGGTATTTTGAGTGCTGTGTCCATAGTTGGACTTAGGGGCCCGAGATTTATTGTCATGCTTTATCATGTTAGTCAGATATTTGATCGGCAATCGATGGGTACTCTACTTTTTGAATGGACCAGTGGTCACACATCCCCCACCATTTCCAGGAGGAACAAATGCAGCGCCCAAGTTGAAGCCTACGTGTTTGACGCTTTCTCCGTTCCCACTCATGCTAGTTTCGCTACCATCGAAAATTGGTGATGTTGTGGGATCGGCATACTTCCCCCAGTTCCAATACTTAAAATTGTGAGAAAGAGTTTGAGAAGGTTGACTCAGAATTGAGAAATTTGCAGTCACTCACAGGTTGGTAACCCTTATACCCACACTCAGTCCGAAGAGCTGTCTCGTACGCCCAGATGTAATATCTGTGCCAGTGTAGGAAGTTCGCCTATATCCATGTCAGGTATGGGGATGTCATGACGGCAGACCTTTTAGAGCTTACGGTTCCATGAACATGGGGTGTCATATTCATATGTACCACAACAAAGTCATCAAATCTAGACTTTGCTCCCGGATACTTTGCCGCACTCAGCTTCGAGGGTGCTTTTGTTAAACACAATACAGCAGCAATATACTCCTTCTTTTCGGCAGATGTGAGATCGCCACTACATTCGCTTAGTTTCCCAAGGCTTTATCATATTCGAAGCACACTCACTATTCTTTTCGCACCGCGATTTTATCTTTCGTACACGCGGTATGGGAGCTTCCATCAGATAGCGTACCGTCTACAACTTTGTAACTATTGGCTAACGCTGTCGCTGCAAGGTCATCGTCCGGTCCTCGTTTGGATACTGGATTTGCAAACGAGACACTGGTAAAGAACAGAAGCGAGAGAGTCAACTTGGCGAAAATCATCTTGACGCCTTCATCAGCTAACGAATATCTCTGCCAAATAAAAAAGCATGAGCATGCATGTTTCTACCCTATATACTTCTTTTTCGTCGGCATTGTTGGGACCCTGCACATTGAGGGTCTTCCTTAATCTCGAAAAAGCAAGGTATCTCGAATGTAGCGATATAACGTCTGCTAGGATTGTATTGGCCAGCAGCCAGTATAGATCCGTGCCAACTCTGCTCAAAGCAGTTGTTCTCTCTACACTTAATATGCCAAAAAGGTTGCAGCAACTGTTAGGTGGTGATCTTCACCGTCATTTTTGGGAACTGCATTGGCTATAGCCAACTAATCAATTTCTAAATTGCTACCAACAAAAAAGAGACCACTTAAAGTTTTTGAAGGCATGGCTAAGGTTATCGGCACTTTCGACCCTGAAACATTGACTTGACTTCAACGGAAGAGTGGTTAAAGGTATCAATTCCATGAAAAGAGAGCTCTATCAATTGATTATAAATTCAAACGAATGATTAAGCTTGATGTAACATATGACCGTCATTAAGATCTTGCTGATCAAAGTAATGCTGAATGCTGAAAGCAAAAACATGCAAAGCACTGAGGGCAACGAAGTACAACGACCCAGCCTCTACCTAGTATTCACTACAGCGAGTACCGCGTCACTCGTTGAGTGCCGGCAGTTAGTATGTCGGTTTCCTTGAATATATTCCTCGGCAATATTACTATATAGCTGACGAGGATAGATTAAAAGCTTTCCGATCCGGCCAATGTAAATTGAAACCAATGCAGCTAGACTGCGGGGAGGTAGGGATGGATACACATGGTATTCGTCCTAAATGATCCATATCACATAACTGGAAATGTTGTTTATATGGGAGGACTTTTGCAGCCGAATATCTTCTCGTGATAGTTGATTTCTGAGTTGATCGGGTCAGACTGCCGGGTTCTGTTACCGGCAAAACAGCTTCGAAAAATATCTTGGCCACAAAATGAAAGGCGACGAACGTTACATACCAACTTGAAGAATTCTGAGGTTTCAACATTCACTAAATCAGCTTGAGACGATCTATAAACTACGTTCAAAAAGGTTTGTCTTGCTGTAGAAATTCCGAATACTGACAAATTTGTGCTGAGTAACTAGTATTGATTGTTTCGCCATGTCAATAATTGAGATTTGGTCCCTCTGTTTTTTGGAGTTGCGGTGAGATCACAACTGCCTATCTTAAATACCGACACATGGAGAGTCACTTTTTATGTTATGCCTAATCCAATTCTTGATCATGAGCGGTATGTTTCTAACCGGGCAAGAGTCACATCACTAATGAATTTAGAGTAGGGCTTGGATTATTATTTCAGTAGAGAAATTGGAGATAGTATTATCAAAGAGCCTAGGATTGGTAATATATGTAGCAAGTAAGTACAGATGATCAAGATCGGATCGCAAAGAAGGGAGATGGCATCTTGCTCAAGCTGCACAGCTCTGCTGCTCACCTTAGTGTCTGTGCGAATACTTCTTCATAATTGCGTGATGTAGAATTGAAACCGCTACAAACTAACCTATTGTATTATATGCGAATTTGTAGACAGATGCTTGCGAGCAGCAAATTAATTCAGCAGCTAATGAATACCATAATATCTTGAATGCCTTTAAAAACCCAGTAACATTGTGGCAGAGAGTAGGTCTCCCATGTGAAGTGATCTTTAGAGAACCATCATACTTCGTCTATAGGAGGAGGAGACAGATATCGAGTCCCAGCAATACTAGCACGAGAACAGCACAGTTGTAAAGCATGCTAGTATAGTAATTCACGAACTCTACAGGTGTACTCAGTCCCAATAATTTACCCCGTAAGTTAATCATCAACAACTCTGGATACTGGTTGGTATACCTTATCCATATTTGAGACTCACAATATCAAGTTAGACATATCATCCAACTCTTCACCCAGGTACGATATCATTAATTGGCTGAAGATAATATGGACACTCATAGTACACGTAACAGCATACCTTTCGGACGACAAATGAGATTCACACTCTCCTCCCAGATCCGCAATCGCCTGAGTACTATCTCATCAATACTGTAGGCCAGCTTAGGTCCGAGAGAAAAAAGTGAGGCAAATACATCTCCCACAATTACAGATGTACACACTCTCAAAAATAGCTACCTCTGTAATTCATCACTTGCTTCTCATACCCCGATTTAAGTCTAGAAATCAATCACAATCCTGCCTATACCCCTGCTAACACATGACAACATTGCTGTTCGCCTCTCTTCCTCTACTAAACTCGTGCCTCTATGCTCTACTTTCCCCTCACAAACGTCAACTTTGCACGTCCCACAATTTCCAGTCTCGCAGCTACTATCTACCTCCAATCCAGCCTCCCTCATTGTTTCCAACAACGTTTTATCCCCATCAACAGACAGAGTTTTCTTGGATTTGCGTAATTCAACAGTGAAAGGATCACCGGTCCCATCGGCCTGGAATGCTTCATAGTGGATTTCGTCCTGTGACATGCCAAGTTCGGTAGCTGCGCGGAGGGCGGAGGTAGTCATGCGCTGGGGGCCACATATGTAGGTTTGTGTGTTCCAGACCCGATTCTTGAGGATGGCAAATATATCCATTCTTGACCCCTCGGCTTTACTGTATATGGTGACATTCTTCCCCATTTTCTCAATGGTGTCCTTGAAGGGAATATCATCAATCGACCTAGTCGCGTAGTGCAGATGGTAGTTATAGTTTATTGCCTGATATGTCTTGATGTGTGCCAGAAAAGCAGTGATACCGATGCCACCAGCTATGAAAATGTGATTTGAGGCGTGCTCTGCCATTGGAACGCTGGTAGTTGTCTTAGACACGGGCAGGACATCTCCGACTTTGAGTTGACTGTGAAGATACTGAGAACCGCCTCGACTGTCATCTGTGAGTGCAACGCCAAGTTCAAAACGGTCGCTAGAGCCATGAACGATGGAGTAAGAGCGTTTTAAACCATTTGGGAGCTTGAGACTAACAAAACTTCCCGGGCTGATATCTGCTCCAGAATCTTCCGTGTCGAGGGCTTGGAATGTAAAAGACATAATTCGAGTGTTTTGTTTTTCGGTTCCGACAACTGTAAAATCTCGCCATGCTTCTGGAGCTTTTGGTTTATTCTTCAGCTTAGTAACCAAGCGTTTGATGGCGCCTTTGCATTCAGCGCCAAATTCCTCAATCTTTTCTAGCTCTTCTAATTTGTCAAGATGTTTAGCATCGCGATTCATGTATTCTTGTATACGTTCAATGGTCCAGTCTGGATGCAATCGTTCCACGAGCACCATGTTGTCGCCAACGCCTATATATCCTTCTTTCAGCACACGATAATACCATCCTGTACGGCTTTTCTTCCAAGTCTGAGGCGCAAATCCCTTCACCGAGAAGCGATGGTTGAGTTTAAAACACGGTTGCCTTGGGAGACTAACTTGTAACCTCACCCCCACTTTCTCATCTCCAATCTGGTAAATATCACCAATGCAAACATTCATCTCATTCATACCCCCTTCACCAGGCAGGGGGTTTTCACAGACGATATTCTCGCCAAAGCCGCCTATTTCAAATGCGCTGCTCTCGGGGTATTCTAACCGCCAAGAAGGATAATGCCCAGGAAAGTATTGGTGTACCGCTTTGTCCGGACCACCGTGAAAAGTGAGATCGTGCTCATCGTCTTGAAGGCCGGTGAGGGAACAGAAAACTTGCTCAGTGCGGGGTGTTTTGTAGATGCCGGTTTGGATATCGAGGTTTCGCATTTGTTGCATTTTGCTGGTACGGAGTTGAGTTATCTTAATCGAGGTGAAGGGAGTGGATAGGTCTGTGGGTGACATAGATTTCATGATTGATTGTTGCATTGTGCTAATAGCAATATTTAACAGATCGCTATGAAATATTGGTGTGCAAGATAATTCCAAAATAGAGGGAAATCCTAGCGTAAATAACTTCAATTGGCTGACAAAGAGTTATTATGTCGAACAGAGCATAGATATCCTGGATTTGAAAAGGGGTTCGGCTAATCGAGGGGTAGGGTGGATACCTGCAAGAACAGTGTTGGCTGTGGCGGAGGCTTCTGTCAATTGAGTAAAGGATCCAAACTCACGGCCTTATATGTTTAGGAAGACTTTGGGGATTGGGTTAGAACTAGGATTAAGAATTTTAGATCAAACGAACAAAAAACAAGTTCCATCTAAAATAAGCGACATGCTTACTTTTAGTGCGGCAGGTTGACTAATCGTTCCAGTATGGTATTGCACCAATGGAAAACTATCTATGAGTTGGATGAAAGCACTAAAGTCACGTAGACACTCAATAAAGATGATCATCGGATTCATACAAGGCGTAAACATTCGAACCTTTGGGAACGATTGTACTTGTCGAGAAACACCGAGGTATGATGATTATCTCGAAAAAAGAGAGTCCAAGACATATAATCGTGCTGCATTGCGATAGTCTGTTCCCAAAGCAATCCTTGCTCGATCGTGATGATATGATAAATACATAGCTGGATTCCTCCATGCCCTAACCTCCCCACCCAAAAAGCACAAGATAATAAACAGGTAAAAGCTGTTGAGAGTAATGACCCCGACTCCATTCCGCCCTGTCTTCTGAAACCGAGCGCACTGTGCGGCAGCAGATAAAACAGGTATTAGGTACGTCCATTTCGGCAATAAAGCATAAACATAAAAGAAGGGAAAGAGTCCCTCATAAATCGAGAACCAACCGCACAGACTAACATGTATGTAACAAGGAAATTTTTGGAGATATCGAACTTGCTCTTTCTAAACATTTCGGGAATGGGATTCTTTTCTTATAGGAAGAACGGTGAAAGGCGCCGGAAGGGTGAAGTGGTATGAGCCGCTGGAAACGCCATAGGTATGCTGGAAAACGCCGTAAAGTTGTAGTGAGGGCAGTACTAATGGGTGTAGCCTATTATTCTGCAGCAATTTGGTGTTCTGGGTCCAAGAACCCAGTGTCGAAATTAAAGTCCGCGTTCTCTCCATCTTGATGCAAGAAGGAGTCGAAGTCGAAATCTTGAAGAACGTCACTGTTGCTAGGGTTTTCATTGAACATCAAGTTGCCCATATCAAACTAGGCGTAATCAGCAAACAGCCATATTTCTAAAAGGCGTAGATAGACTTACATTGTTATCTATGCCAAAGTTCTGCATAGGTTCTGGTTGGAGCCCAACCATGCCGGTGTTCATTTGACCTGGTATTTGACCATTCGTAGGTTGAGCAGCACCGTTCGGTCCCGGGAAGGGTTTCGCAACGTGAATTGGCGTGATCGGAGTTGCCGGCGTTGGTGTCGCAGGTTCTTGCGCTGAGTCCGATGGTGTAGCACCAGTTGCTGGAGCACCTCCCTTCTTTACCCGCTGTCATCAATGTCAACATTTCAACAAAACAAAAGCACGAACGCATAAGCAATTTACCTTAGATTTTGCATCCTTTGCATCGGTCTTAGTCTTCTTAGGGTTAGGCTTATTTCCTTGCTGTGGTGTTGGCGGCGCATTGGTGTTCTGCTGTGGTGAAGGAGGTTGTGTACGTCCATTGGTCACGGCCCCAGGTGCAGCAGGAGGAGGCATGGGCCTTTGTTGTGGAGTTCCTTGACCTTGAGGCATAGGCTGTTGTGGGCCGCCCTGACCAGGCATCATCTGTCCATTAGGCCCTTGCCAATTACCGTTACGTTGTTGCTGTGCTTGCTGTGCTATTAACATCTGATTTGGCGTCATTCCTTGAGCGCTGAATCCTGGTGGGTGAGAGCTTGGAGGTCGCATTCCATTAGGCATAGCCATATTAGGATCCATGCCGTTCTTTACAAAATACTGTGGATTCATGTTTGGATCCATCTGGTTGGGCATAAAGTTCATGTTGTTTGGGGAATCCCTGGCTTGGCCTTCTGGAAGAGGGGATGGTATTCCAGGCGCGTTCATGTGGGGTGCCCGTTTGACCTGTTCACTGGGATTTGGCGAATTTACGGAACGAGCTCCTTGAGGTGATGCGCCTTGGAAGCTTTGACCATTTGGTCCCATACCAGGCCCGCCTTCGCGGCCTTGGCCAGGCATTGCCATACTGTCTTGCTCCTGGCGTGCCATCATGAGGCGCTTCTTATTTTGTTGCTCAAGAAGCATTAGTTGCATCTGGTAGTCTTGTAGCGCGTGGTTCCCACCGCCGGTAGGTTGTTGCCCAGGGACTGCTGGCTGCATGCCCCTGTTTTGGACCATATCGGGAGTATTATAAAACCCCGCGATTGCGCCAGGGTCTTGTCCTTGGGACATCATGGGTGAGCCTGCATTCGGAGGGCCACCGGCGTTTGGCATCCCTTTATTTGGCATCTGTCCTGCTTGTTGCTGAGCTAATCCAGCTTGGTACGCATTCACTGAAGTCCTATGTTGTTGTTGTTGTTGGGCATTCGCGCCATTTGGCATATTTTGGAACTGTTCACCTGTCAGCTTATTTGCTTCAATGCCATATGCAAGCTGCATATGAGCCGCTTTAATAGCACTGACGGGCTCTCCCACCTGTTGTGGCATTGGCTGCCCTCTTCCATTCGGCAACTGCTGCGGGTTGAAGCCAGCACCATCAAGGCGAGGTCGTTTAGAGGGCGATGGAGCATTTTCAGCGGAGGCCGGTGACCCAGCTCGTTGCTGTTGATCACCGCCAGAAGGGTCTCGTTGCATCTGCTGTTGTTGCTTCTGCATTTGCTGCTGTGGCGTTCTTGACAATAGTTAGCAGTGCAGCGGTACAAAACTATAGCTTTCAACTTACAGGTTCCGAGTATTGTTGTTGATAACTTTGTGCCTTAGTTCGTTCTGGTTGAGAGCCATGCCATTGGCAGCCTGTTGATTCTGCTGTTGCATTCGAAGCATGTTTTGGTATTGTTGTGGCAACATGTCGCCGTTGTTTCTTAAGTTACGCAGCATATGCTGTTGTTGTTCTTGTCTCATGCGCGATTGTGCCTATGGTGAATATGAGAAGATGTAAGGGAACGCTGATACGTGGTACTAACCTGGGTATGGTTGACATATTGCAACACGTTCTGCGATTGGCCTTTGCCGCGCTGAGCATTGAACATGTCCCAGAATAGGGACCACCATTCGAATAGAAAACAGCTCTCCGGACATTCCCTCGGTACATCTGATCTAGGAAGGTCGTCTGGACGCTGTTTGTCAACTTCATCTTTCGAATCTGCATCGTCACCATCGTCTCCACCGTTTGGTCTACCTGGGCTTTCCTTGATCACTTTCATCGTTGGGTCGTGCTGATATAATGCTCTCGCGCAGTCAAACATTCCGTTCCTCAGGAAGTAGTCGTAGATGTATGTATTTAATTGAGACCGCTGACTATCATTTTGAGGCATCTGTTGTCGGGGACCGCCACCAGGTTGACCATTATTCATCATGGTCATCCCGCCTCCAACGGGACCACCAAGGGCATTGATGCCCCCCATATTGACGCTGTTCATGTTCGGTTGTTAGGATAGCGCGACCTTACGGCTTAACTTTTATGATAGATGGTCGACTCCCTCAGCTACCACACTTCTGACGCGGAGCGATTCAGTCCGGCGTGTCGCAACGTGGGCAGTGGTCGGTCGCGAACCGAAATACTTGGATGGGAAAAGTATTGGTGCGGAGGAAGAACTTCCAATCTTGTATGGTGAGTACGAGGGCAAATTGGTGCGTGTGCGAGTGTCTTGTGTGGTGGCTCTTGCGAAATAAAAAAGGCACTGCGAGTCCGACAGGCGCGTTAGGATCCGACAGGAGGTTGACAACGGACCGGCCAGGGACAAGGACAGATGCGGTCTGGGTGACCTCACGCTCGTGAACAACCGCGACGATAATCCAGGCAGTGATGCTGTCGATACCGGTGTCGAGGGTGGAGTTACTGGAGGGTTAGGTATGATGGTCGGCTGGAAATGGTGAGGGAGCGGATGGGGGTGGTCGTGCCGTTCTGAGAAATACGCCAATCTCCTCAGACAGGGGGAAGTGACCAACGTCTCGCTTTCCACGAGGCTGGCGTCGTGAGGACGGGCGGGGAGAAGACAACGGGACTATCTCGCCCAGCACGGGAGGAAGAGCAGGAGAAAAGATGAGCGGTAGGGCGCAGGTGATATCCTGATCTTGAACGCGAATGCTCTGAGAATATTAAAAAGGAATATTCGATCACAGCTGGAGATACAAAAGGTGTGGTCTTATTCGGCTAGGCCGAAAAGGGCCTAGCCGGGCAGCTGCTTTACTATTTCATACGCCGGATTTACTGGTAAGCTTTTGATAGGCTTTGGAGAACGCTATAGTTAATGCCTCAGCTGGTGCATGTAGCGTTGCTAGGTAATAGATGATGGGCTACGGCTTCTGTCGTAGTGAATAATACGAGTTTAGGTGTTCTATCCTACAAGAAAATACCAGACCAGGACCGTTTAAAGTTCGGACCGGAACGAGCCAAGAATCATAAAGTGGCATGCCTCAATCGTGTGACTTTGAAATATCTTCCCATGATTTCCAATCTGCATTGTAATCCGCCACATCTATTTAACTTGATTATAGTTGCTGTAAAATTCTACTGGAAAGGGCATATGTCCATTGCAAGCTGCAACGTAGCCCCATTTTAATATATGCATATATCACGTGACTTTATGCATATAGGGGTTGGATGGAATAGGGGCGCCGTGAGCAGCAATCCTGGGCTGAGCCTTTTTCTTATGTCTAGTATTATTGGTAAAGTCTGCTTCATATTTAGAGAAATGTAGCATTCTATTTCAATATCTTAGCTTCTAAAGCATTAGGGTATCCTAGTGATAGGACGCGAGAGATTCCGCCGATATTCGGAAATACGACTGAACGATAGTAGGGTAACCTGAAATGGTGCTGCGAAAGCAACATGGGTATTTCTAATCATGGTCAAGGTAGAATGACAGCCAGGATCACTAAATATTGTTCAGATAAATATGCTTCGGACTTATCGTATATTCACCCTCTGGTAATATCCTCTGGCATCCCCACACAACCAATCATAGAAACTCTCTACAAAATGTTTTAACCCCGCCCAGCTCTACCTACCTACCAATTCCTCTCATATCCAAGGGGTAGGACACTCGTCAAGGGTAACGGTGAGTGAAAGCATCTCATAATAATGTAAAGACTGTCGTATGACTTTTCAATCAACGATGCTAGAAGTGTTTTTGCGTTGTCTCTCAGCCTTGCATTCAGCTTGAAGTCTTTAGATCTCCACTGGGTTCCCGTTTTAAGAGAGTGTAGCCCTGGACTGTGACAGAACATAAAGTCGCTTTTTGGTTTTTGAACATGAATGAGGACTGGAAGTAATATTCCAGAAATGATTTTTCAGATCTGGATTGAATTATTGACATAGTAGCTAGAATTCAATGCTCTAAGATAGAATGTGATTTCAACGCCGATCGTTACTTAGTACACGTTCGAAAGTGTATGGAGAACATTCACATGAATCAACAAGATGTAAAATGTAATCTTCGCGTAATATCGCCGTGGGGCGTTAGGAGTAAGAAGATAAGTAAACTATGAAAGTTGGCGCTGTAGTCACAACAAGTATTCCCTATCAAGAACAACCCTTCAGCAGTTCCCTTGCTCAAAGTATTAGGTTACTCGAGAGAAGAGACATAAGAAGAGTGAGTACAATCGAAAACGAGTGGTTTGGGGAGAACCTTTGAAGAAGAAAGTCGAGTGATTCAATTAAAAACTCAGCGAATTCGTTAGAAGTATTATTTCAACCTCAGGAACTGTATTGGTGGTAATGTGCAGGAAAACCATGCTAGTCCAAGATATTTTATAAAAGCATATAATCAGGTGGATATCTGCTGTTATCAACGCCAAATCCCATTCCAAACGCCGCAACACCGCCATCGTCATCTAATCATCGTCCACTGGCATCTCATCATCAATGTACCGTATTAACGAGATACGCATCTCTGTGGTATCATTTCCCCTCAAAACATCACTGATGAAATGCGCTTCAACCTGCATCTGCACCATTTCTAAGGCTCCTCTTAAAACTCCACAAAACATGTTCGAGTACCATAGCTCATCTTGTGCACGTCCGTCATCTGGTAGTTCCACGAAGTCGGCGAGAGGGTTTTCCTCGAAGATAAGAGAGAATTGTTTACTGTCGCTTGTCCAGTTTGTTATCGTGGGAGTTATATTAAGGAATATTTTGAATCCCACCTGTTTACAGTAAGTAATTTGTTGCTGGATAGAGGTGCTAGGAATGTGTCCTGAATTCACGAACTTTTGATATCATTTCCGCCGTGTCTTTGAAGTTCGCACATCTCTTCATTGTGTTTGATTTTGCCAGGTAGTCTTCAATGAGCCGTAGCCCAATGTTGTAACCCATTTTGTCAAGCTGTTTGTTGACTTCAACATAATCGCTCTCGTAATCTTTGCATAGTTGGGCAACCATAGTTCCATATGTAAGAGTCACCAATTCGGCATTGACTTTATCTACTCGACTCCTGGTCAGGTATCAGATTAGTAGCTTCTAAGAAGCTTCAAGTAGGCTACTTACTTCCACACTCTATTATATTGTCAGCGAGATAGGAGAAAGTGTTTAGCTGAGCTTACTCTTCGCCCATACGGGCTGCCTTGGCTGAGGCCATCTTTTATTCACTGAACTTCCAGGCCTTTTGGATCGTAATATTGATGTTCCAAGAGCACAGTTAAAAGATTTGGTGCTTATATTGTTGATGCATCGAGGGCTTTGACAAGTGCTTCACTGATGATCTGTGGTGGGGCGGCAGAAACCTCCCCCACCTCACCGCCTTAAATTATTGAGTTTGGGGCCTCATGGTTTGCGACATGATCAAAAACATACGGACACAAGCTTTATAGAACAATTTCAAACCTCCGCACCAAGAGCTTCTCACAACTCACCGCAGTCATGGCAGGAGAAAAGCGTGCCGCGTCAGGATCCTTCAGCAGCTCTTCCCAAATGGTTGTGAAAAGACCAAACCAGGGAACGAACTCAAGCAAGGCTGTAGCTGTTGTCAATGGATCTGCTGCCAATGGCGCACTTGTTCAAGCTGTATGTATATTTTTTGGCCATTTGAGCAAGTTGCTGAGCAGTAAAAAGACTCCATACTGATACGCGTGGTTTAGGTACCACGAACGAGTGGGCTACATGCACCTGTTATGGAATTAAGTGGTCATTCTGGAGAGGTATTTTGCGCAAAATTCGAAAATAATGGAAACTATATTGCTTCTGGGTCAATGGATAGATCAATCAGTAAGCTTTACGACGTTTGGTGATTTCGCTACATAAGCTAACACGGAACGCAGTGCTTTGGAGGACATACGGTCAATGTGAGAATTATGGAACTCTTACTGGACACAAAGGCGCAATCATGGATTTACACTGGTCGCGCGACTCATCTATACTATTTTCGGCATCTGCAGATATGCACTTAGCAAGCTGGGACTTAGAGACAGGTTCAAGGATACGGCGCCATGTTGGACACGAAGAAGTCATCAACACCATGGACATAAGTAAGCGAGGAGAAGAGTTGTTGATTAGTGGGTCTGACGATGGCTATATTGGCATCTGGGACCCCCGGACAAAATCAGCTGTCTCGTTCATCGAGACAGACTTCCCGGTGACAGCTGTCGCGTTAGCTGAGGCTGGTAATGAGCTTTACTCGGGTGGTATCGATAACGACATCAAAGTTTGGGATATGAGGAGCAAAAAGGTGGTGTATTCGATGTTGGGACATACTGATACCATCTCATCTCTTCGGGTCTCGCCGGACTCACAGTCACTGCTGTCAAACTCAATGGACTCGACAGTTAGAACTTGGGATATTCGACCATTTGCTCCTACAGAGAGACACATCCGCACATTCGATGGAGCCCCCGCAGGCTTAGAGAAGAATTTGATCAAAGCTAGTTGGGGTTCTGATGGGAAGAAAATTGCAGCTGGTGCTGGGGATGGCACGGTCGTGGTTTGGAATGCAGAAACTGGAAAGCTAATGTACAAGCTGCCAGGTCATAAGGGAACTGTCAACTGTGCAGAATTATCCCCATCCTCTGATCCCTTAAGTAAGTCGACTCTCGTCACATCTTTAAAACCACAATATTAACAGCCCATTAGTTTTGTCCGGCTCATCGGATCGTAATCTACTTCTTGGCGAGCTGAAATGATATCCTTTATGTGGCCGGTTCAGGAGTTCTTCTGGGAGGATTAAATACGACGTTGTTTGGCGTAGGATACGATCAAAAGCCGCCGAGACTTTGACGAGTTGGCTTTTCGGTGGCTACATTAAGCGTGGCGTTATCTCATATGGTTATCCGAGCCATCTTGCTACTGCGGTTGTGTTTTCTCAATGAGAAACTGGGGTAAACCGTCCCGAGCGCGCATTCGACGGATATATTACCATGAACATATATATCTTCGCCACACGACATGCGAGGGACGAGTCATTGTGCAGAAAGGGTTTCCATTTGAGAAATCCACGGGCCGTAAGTGTAAATGTGTATATGCTGCATGAAGTGCAGGTAGAGCCGCCATATGCAGGCGCAACACAGCCTCTCCAGTGCTTTTACACGGTATAAGCTTATACGCTGTAAAGCTGGAGGCTCGCAGCTAGTGACCAATACAATCAATGCGTTTCAGCTCCGTTCCTGTTACTTCTATACACAAAATATTCCGTGCCACAACATGACATTTGGTGATGGTGGTGATGGTGGTGACGCTGTTCTCGTTTGCTTCTCGTCGTCGCAGGTTGATTGGTGGATGGCCCCCATACAGCCAACCCATGCTGGTTTTTAAGGGGGAACGGAAAACAAGCTTCACCCTAATGAATCCTCCAACACTGAGAGTCTGAAACCAAACCCGCACGTCCAACGAACGAACCACATCGTCGTGCTTTGGGGGAATTCCCCCTGAATGGCACATCAATGGCACATCACCGCCAGGGCAATCTTCCCCTTGCCCTGTCCAAAGGGGGTTGTTTGCCTACGGTATTTTGGGTGTGCTACCATTCTGAGACAGCTCCTGCTGGGGGTTGCTGGCCATTGATTGGTCTTGCCTTGAACACCCGTCTATTTCCAACACCTCAACTCTCGCATTTACGGTCTCGGTCGTAGTCTTACCGCAACTCATATCTGCTTCCCTTTGTTTTCATTGTTTGGCGCAGCGCAACGAGTCCTGTCCAGTGCGGGCCTCCCTTCCCTTCTTTTTTATAGCACCTTCTTTTTGCTTCATCCGCATAGCTGGAAATTATCGTCCGTGAGCTAGCTTCCCCGATCGTTTCATCACATTCACTTCTCCGACACTCTTTTGGCCCTCTGCTCTTCTATTTGATTTGTTCACCTTACAGCCAGTTTTCCTCCACCGGTTCGTGCACCCAACCAGGTTCTCTACCTATCCTACGCCAGCCAATAGCTCGTGTCAACCCCAAAAGCTCGTCGTCGCTGCTACCACCGCTTCACTCAGCTGTACGCCTACACAACCTCACCACATTCTACGACCCTATCACTATCCGACCCCGATGCTGCAGGAAAACATTGGAGTTCCGTCGTGTTGACAGGGGGCAGCTATCAAGCAGAACAGGATCTTGAGGGGAGACAGTTCTGTGATCGTATATCAGTCAGCCCTTCGCAAACTTCGTGCCTTTGAGAGGACTCGAATAATTGCGCGGCCATGCCTCCTTCCAGACAGAACAGGCCGGCACGTTCAACCGTCAGAGGATCAGTTCCACCAAGGGATACTTCTCCAACTAGGCGTGAGAACGTTCGATCGAACATACATAGACTGTTCGCAGGAAGATCTAGCGTGGGAAGATCCAGACATGTTGGGTCTCTACAAATACCAGAGAGCCCAAAGTCACCAGGACCAGTTCCAACACTTCAGCCAGTTGCTGGTTTAGGATCGAGACTCATAATTCCATATCTTTACAGGTCAGCCTCGCAGTCAGACTCAAGATCACACTCTAGAGCGGACTCGAGGATAGAATCACCCTCAGCACTATCATCGCCCTCTCCCGCATATCAGTCTTTGTACCACTCAGATACCCCCATGGCCGCCCGCCCCATCACACCGAGTTCATGGGGACAGATACATCAATCTGCCGATACAACCAGACCAGAGCGGACGCGACAGAGTCCTCGGAGGTTCGTTGGTGTAGATCCGGCCGAGCAGAGGTTAGCTGCGTTGGCACAGGATGCTCGAAGGAGGAGAAGACAGAAGAGTAGAAGATCAGAGGCACGCTGGGGACGATGCGGCCCCAAGATCAGAAATCGCAGAATTCGGAACAAAATCTTGTGCTGTTTTGTCTCTGGAATAGTAAGCTCTAAAACACACCCTGGATTTTATGTGGAGGGCCTAACAATCGCAGTTTCTCACTCTGGTTCTTACGATTTATCTCGCATTGGCTCTTTCAAGCCGCAACGAACGCCAGGAGTTTCACGTTCTATTAATAATGGTTATTCTTCTTACGACAATATTCTTTTGTCATTCTCTAATCCGTCTTTGCATGATGTTGATACACCCACCCGATGAAAACAGTGTATCTGATCTGCCTGATATGATCGGACCTAGCGGTTATGCAAACCCAGCGACACCTGTACAAGTTACACTCGCTCGCGATGAAGAAGCTGCCGGAATTGAAAGCGAAGCCACTAAATATCCACCGCCTGCTTATGGTCTCTGGCGGGAGAGTGTTGTAAGTACCAGATTCTCAATTGGCGAATTTTGGATAGAATCTAATGCCAAACAGAGAGTAGACCCGAACCGCATTTTTTGGCAACGGAATCAACAACAAAATGCCGCTGCAGAAAGGACGGAAGCACGACCAGCGACTGCAAATAGGCCTCCGTCGTATATATCTGAGGAAGGTGTCGACTATGTCATAGAAGCACAGCCACGATCAATTGCACCTACCGTAGATGTTCCGCTCCCACCACATCCTTCGGAAAGAGGACGTTGGTGAGAACCCCATTGATATGAGAGCGGACTGGGTATAATCATTGTTGGTGTACTAGGCGTCTGGTACATGATCATATGCTTTCGTAAAAGAGATGAATGGAACTAGGCAATTATGGAGTTTGGAGTCGGCCATTGACTGTGGCGTATTGGAGTCAAGGGAGAACCGACAGCTTTTTGGGAATTGTCTAAGTGATTCTTAGACATGTTATTAACTGTATAATGCCGTGTCAGAATTCAATAATATATATTTGAAGCTTCATACGGGTTGAGTGCAAAATATAATCATGTATAACCTACCCTACACATATCAACTAAGGATATTTATTATTACTATTTGACTATCCGTATGTCATATTCTCGTACTCAAAACCTATATCGTTTAAGCACCCCAGCCTTTAGATCATGCCGATCAGGAAGCAGGGGTCAAATTATGATCACGTGTTAACAATTAGCGTATCCATGGGCCGTTCCGTAAAGAGGAGTTTTCTGTCGATTTCCAGCCTCACCACCTCTCGAGATCTTGCAAGCAATCCAGACAAACGTGTTGTAAAGGGAGGAAGTTGGAAGCTGTTGGATTGTGGAAGGAAGATAGAAGACGGATTAACAGGTTCAAAGGACGCAAGAAAGAAAGTGTAAGTGAATGAATCATGTTGTCTTTTCTCCCTTCCAAGTGAATCTAGCATCTACCCGACCTTGATCACCTGAACCTCTGGGATGGGCTGCACACCACCAGCAGCCTATTATGCCTTCACGAATACAATCTTTGGCCACGAACAAACTCATCCAAGCACTTGCTATTTAAAAGCTCTCGGAGTCGCACAAGATTCATGCATCCTCCTGCAGCCTGACGATTACTGGATGCAACGCAAGATTATTCATCCTCTGCCAACGCAAACAAAATCAATACGTCGCGGTCTTTCGCGATATAAAAATGCCAGCCACAACGGTTGAGGAATGGCTTCAGTCTGAGAAGGCCAACGAACCCCCACACCGATGCAGGAAGATCATACGGGAATGGGCAACAGAAGAGGGCGCATTTGTGACGTGCTGTGCTGACGATGGAACCAAACAGACTCATAAACTCGTAGCCATGTCGTCGCTCTCTCGTCGTGCGTGCTACAAGTGCGGTAACGTTGGCCACTATGCTGAGGTCTGCTCTTCAGCTGAGCGCCTGTGCTACAACTGTACGTTGCCCCCACTTTAAAGCCGTTAAATACGTACTGACTTTTGATTTATAGGCAAGCAACCTGGTAAGCATCTGCGATGTGCAATTTACGATATATCAAGAGTTGACAGCGAGTAGGACATGAGTCTAATGGATGCCCATTGCCAAGAACAACTGAGGCCAAGCAGTGCTACCATTGCCAGGGTCTAGGTCACGTCCAGGCAGATTGCCCTACCCTTCGCCTGAGCGGTGCTGGAACAAGTGGACGTTGTTATAACTGTGGCCAGCCTGGACATTTGGCAGTGAGTTGCGAGAGAGAGCTGCGCGAGGATGTCTACTAACAAAAACAGCGCTCTTGCCCAAGCCCAGCTGGTGCCAACCCTATCCCAGGTGCTGGCCGTGGAGCTGGTGCTGGACGAGGCGGATTTGGTGGTGGGTTTGCTCCCCGCGGTGGATTCGCTGGAGGTCCACGCCCAGCTACCTGCTACAAATGCGGTGGACCAAACCATTTTGCTAGAGATTGCCAGGCACAGGCAATGAAGTGTTATGCTTGCGGAAAGCTCGGACATATTTCTCGGTAAGACTTATTTCGCGAGTGTGTCTAGAAGGCCTTTGCTAACTCGCAGAAGTGATTGCACTGCACCAAACGGAGGACCTCTTAACACTGTTGGCAAGACCTGCTACCAGTGCGGAGAAGCCGGACATATCTCCCGAGGTAATTGCTAAATCGTATCTTCAGATGCTCCACGTCCTAACTTGAACAGATTGCCCACAGAAGGCCACTAATGGTGAAGTCCCCGTGGATGGTGCAGAGGCCGCTGCTGCAGCTCCTGTTGCACCTATCGCACCTATTGCGCCCATCGCACCTGTCGCATAGTGTTTTTAAGACAAACGCCAATATAGGATAGATCTCACTCACTGTACTATCTCAAACCGAAAAGTAACAAATGCGGGGAAATGGGAATTGTTCTATCGAGAAAACAAAATATTATTTCGTAATTTTGGACACATTAATGACACCGCTCTTTTTGCAATACTTCTTGGTCTGTTTGGTCTGTTTAATTGGTCTGGGTGTTTAGGTCTACAAAACGATAAGTCTGATTTCCTGTAAGACTTCAAGTTGGGTCTTATCTACAATTTGGCGTCGGTTTGAGTGCTGCAAAAGATTCCTTATTTGTGTGTTGGAAGTCTTGAGTTACAGAACTTCTATATGCATGTGAAATGTTTTCACTATGTAAGATCTTACTTCTGACACCTGAATATTTATTCTTCCCATCTAGAATATTGAGGGTGAATATAAGAGTCATTTTCTTATATGTTCATTCCCGTTAGCGTGTTCTTGGAATCAAGGCTGGGCTGGGGAGTCCTCTTTCCTGATCCGGGGTCGCTTAGCATTTGTTCCTCCTTACTTGGGTTGATGCTCCACTTTTTCCCCAGCATATCAGCGCCTTCAATCATGGAACCTCGATCTCCTCTAAACTCTCTGTCTCTCTCTCTTCTTTCTCTTTTTCTTCCTCTTCCTGTTCTTCTTTCTCTCCTCTCAACACTGGTCCTAGTCATTCCATTTGTCTCCCTTTGACACCTATGATCTCTTTCTAATTTCGCCGTTGACGCAAGAGCTGGCCCTTTCGACACCGGGAACCGTATCCAATTATACTGTGCACCAATGCAATCAGCTTCCTGGATTGCCATCGAGGACTGGAGCCAGGCAACGATATTCCTAACCGCTACTGTAGCCGGAATACTTTGTGGACTGTTGTCCTGCTGGGTGGTTGTATATTTACTTCCCTCGAATACCGAGGACCCAATTGTACTTACAAGAGTAGAATAGGAATCACCTTAGCACTAGTTTTCTATTCGTCTATTATTCACGAATTTCCTGCTGCGCTGATCAAGCTTCAGACACGGAAAATCTCGAGGAAACCTAGAATGATTATTGCTTTAACAACAAGTTCCTAACAACAATATCTGGTTGTTCCAATTGTTCACCTAACTCGGAAACCCGTACCGTGCCTCTAGGCTCGACCATTTAAGAACCTTTGAGTCCTGCTTTAATCCAGTGCACTGTTCTCTCTCCCAGCCCGGATTTTCGGATCTACAATTTCTAACCGTCGCCATGACTTTACAATATGGCGACGACGACAATGTATGCTGGCTTTTACGGCTCCACTCCATCTCCTTAGCTAATGATTGCAGAATGATATCATCGACATCGATGAGTTACAAGCTCATGGTAAGGTGATATATCTTTTTCAGATTCCACCTTTCCAACTCTACCATTAATATTGCCTAGGAATTGGCGCGTCCGAAATAACCAAGCTCAAAAACAATAATATCCATACCATTGCCGTACGTAGATTTATATTTACTTGTTAGGACTTACAGAATGACATCAGCTCCTCAGTCTCTCATAGGCTGTACCAGCAAACGACTTTTGAAAATCAAAGGTTTCTCAGAAATTAAGGTAGAGAAAATCAAGGAGGCTGCTAAGAAGATGCTGGTACTTTGATCTTCCCTGTATCTTGAGTTTATGCTAACACTGTAAGCCATCTGCTAGTGGGTTTGTTACAGCTGCTGAGCTTGGGGAGAAAAGAAAACGTTGCATCAGGATATCTACTGGTAGCAAGCAGCTTGATGCAGCTTTGAACGGGTATGTACAGCAATTATGATTCAAAATGCCAATGTTTTGATATATCACAGAGGGTTCCAGACAATGAGCGTTAGTGAGGTATACGGTGAATTCAGTAAGTGGAAAAGTATAACCTTAGTCCTTTCTAACAGTTCCAGGATGTGGAAAGACACAATTGGCTCACACTCTTGCTGTCATCGCTCAGTTACCATTGGTAAAAACGCATGTGCAACTTGCTATTGCTATGTTTGCTAACAGGCGCAGGAAATGGGGGGAGCTGAAGGAAAGGTTGCATACATCGGTTTGAGATCTCCTTGTGTTCTAAGTACTTCGCTTACGATTATCAGATACCGAAGGAACATTTCGCCCTGAACGAATCGCAGAGATCGCAGAACGTTTTGGAGGTACTGCTTCCGCATACACTGCTTCATTCCCACTGACTCAATTAGTTGATCCTGCCCAAGCATGCGAGAACATTATTTATACGCGTTCCCAAAACACCGAAGTGAGCCTCAGTCTCTATTGCGACAAACCAAGCTAACCACCATAGATGCAAGCAGAACAACTTGAATCTCTCTCTCAAAACTTCGCAACGAACGAGTACCGATTGCTCGTCATCGACAGCATAATATCGCTCTATCGTACAGATTATTCTGGTCGTGGTGAGCTTTCTGAGCGACAGCAGGTCCTTGGTCAATTTCTGCGACGTGCTGCCGCGATGGCTGAGGAATTCAATCTTGTAGTATTATTGGTCAGTCTTTCTCATCAAATTCTACTCTTTCGGGTATCCATGGATTAATAATCAGTAGACAAATCAAGTCATGTCGGATCCTGGAGCGAGTGCCCTGTTTGCAGGTGTTGATGGAAGAAAACCAGCTGGAGGTCATGTTCTCGCACACGCCTCAACCACTAGAGTTTTACTCCGGAAAGGCCGTGGCGAGGAACGGGTTGCAAAGATTGTTGATTCGCCCGGTTTGTCCTACGTTTCAATTCCTCGGCTCTCTTATAGATCACACATCTCCAGCATTCAGGTAGATACCATGCTAACACTGGTAGATTGTCCGGAGAGGGAGGCGACGTATATCATTACTACTGGTGGTATTAATGATCCCGATAAAGCATAAAGAAGAATTCAAAGTCATAGAGTGAGACGGAAATGGTTTGGAATGGTATTAAATGAAATGCTGGCTAAATGGCAGACTTGCATGTACAAAGGGTGTTAGTGGAGTTGCTTGGACATGGATGATACCCTTGGCTTAAATATTGCATCTGTGAGACGATTTCATAATGGGAAAGTCAATTAGCATGAATTTTGTTTTCAGTACAATAATAAAACATGTTATTGCCATACTGAATCATTAACACCGTCTTGAAATCTATTTCCAGACTGGGCAAAAATCATAATGGCCAGTTATATTGGACGAAGTGCTTTTGCCTCCAAGAATAGAGCCAATATCTGGACTTCTTCTGAGCTGGAGCGTCTAATAGCACATATATAAGCATGCATACAGTAAATTCGGGATTTCAAAAAAGCATAGAGTAGCTAATTTCAGACAGTTGAGAAGATTTGTTATTGCGGTTTTTGTAGGCATTACCAGAACCGCTTCAAGGATTTGGCCTAGTAAGGAGAACTGACTACTATGGCCCCGCGGCGTCATCATGATAGGAGTGTCTTCAGGAAAAGAAAAAAGAGCACCAAGCACGTACCTTCACTAGAGCAAGATCGTGCAGTGTGACATTAGAAATGTATATGAATCAGTGCCGACTTTCACCGTTCTGGCCTGAACCTCCCTCTCTTCTCTTTCATGGTCTCCACCCTCCTCTTGTCCTCCTCGAACCTCTTCACCAGTTCACCTTGCTCGGCCTTCCTCCTCTCTCTTGTCTGGAAGCGGTAGAAATCGCCCATCTCCTCTCTCTTCTTCTGCTCCTTCTCTTCCAATTCTCGTCTCTTCTCCTCCGCATCTTCTTTCCTCGCCGGACCGGTCCGTCCACCTCTCGAAACAGTTACGAAGCCATCTTCGTCCGGTACGTTACGCTGCCTCTTTGACAGTCGTGCCTTCTCTTCCTCCAGGTCGTTCCAGCTCATCATGAACGCATCAACGCTACTTTGCAGCGCTTCTTCGTCTGGGTATCGCAATTTCTGATGCGAGAGATATCGCGCGGTTCCAAGAGCAGGTGCTTTGTCTCCCACCCCCTCACCCCAAACAGGCCATTTCGACGACTTGGAAGACTTCTGCAGCTTGCGCACGGCTTTCAGGACGCTTTCCACACTCCTCTCATCCACCAGCAAGGCGACCGCCGAGCCGCCACTATTTCCAAGCCGACGATCCCATATCTGCGGCAACGCTGTGTCTAGCTCCGCCTCATCGCTGCGCTTTCTCTTCTTGCCCTTTCTCTGCGCGCTTTCTAAAGCCTGCGACGGGCTTTCCGTCTTCGTCTTCTCATGCTCAAAGGTTATGGATTCAAACTTTCCCGCCCCGACGAGACTGTTGAAAATAGCGCGGAAGTGAGCAAAGGTAGAGTCGATTGGCACATTGACCATGAACAGGCTGCGCGAATCATTTTCGGTGGGTATCTTTGGTTCGTGCGGGCGTAGGTATAAGGTGTGGCTGGCTGGTTTGGGGAATGCGGTCGTGGGTGGAAGCGTGAGAGGCAGGGTCGTGTAGTCTGCTAATTTCGACATCTTGAAAGAATTCGCCAGAGGCTGCGAAGCTGGGGTGCTGGGGATATTTCCTATTGTGAGGCGCGGTGTTGTGGTGGCATTTCTTGTTGATGTCAATTGTGCTGTATAACTTTTCGACTTCTTCTCCAGAAATTCTTGCCAAGTCTTCCTTTTAGCGCAAGGCTGATGTGGGGTGTGTGGGACTCTCTCGCCCCCTTTCTTTTCCTCGGTTAATGGGGGTATTGTTCATTTTAGATCCGAGAGATAGGTTCGCATCTAATTATGTAGAGTATAATGTCGAGTCCCTCAAAAATCGTTGTTTGCTTCGCTAGGATTTTCTAAAAAGGCCCAAGTCAGTGTTAGCTAAGGTATGTCGGCGCATCCCACCATGTTGTCCGATGTGGGAGCCGTAAGGTCATTAACAATAAAGTATAAAATCAAACAATTCCTTTACTACAAAAACTGAAGCTTTGAATGCAACACACCTTATCTACCAACAGCTGAACTTCTCAACATGATCAAAAGAACCACCCAAACTCATCTATCAACCCTCACGTTTCCCTCAGGCAACACATTCTCCCTCCCCATCCCGTATTCACCAAATAGCAGCACAGAACTCAAGTTCGCGGTAAGATATTGATTTTGTGCTTTTTATTTCTAAATTATTATCAACCCCTTTGTAACTAAGAGAAAAGAAAAAAAAATCTAAGGCTATTTTAGGTTGGTTCCTCAGCTGATACAGGCTTGCATTGGCACGAACAACATACCGAATACTTTGAGGTCATTCAAGGTGTTGGTAGAATTACCCTCGAGAACCAAAATGGATTTCTAGAGACTCGCTTTGTTTCTAAATCGAGTGGCGTCGTGACTATACCAAGGTATAGAAGACATTGTCTCGGCCGAGGGGACGGAGGAATATCTTCCATTACCAGCATTACAGGAGTGAACATGATAGGAGGTAGCAAGCCCGAAACTGCAGATTGGAAACTTGATCTCTTGGTTCGAGAATGGACAGACCCGCGGGATGGAAAGAAAGAGGCTTTCTTTCGCAATTTGGCAGGGGTTGTACACGATGCTGCGTCTTGGCCTTGGAAGGGTCAGGTTGGGCGATGGCTAGGAAATCGATGGACCGAGTGGCAGGTTTTGGTCATTTTTGGGGCGCTGGATAACTATCCTGCGGTATTGGGCGGGAGATGGAAAGGTATGGAATGGGTCATTGTTCATGTCTTGTGTTTGATCCTGGGAGTGCTAGGGCGGTTAGTCGGATTGAGGGGGGAGTATGATGAATATACACCATTAGAACTGCGTGGTGGAGAGGGGAACGTAAGGAGGAAAAGCCAATGATATTTGAGTGGAGGAGTCCTAAGTCTCGTGTTCAGTCACATTCACATATTTGGCGAACTTTAACAACTTTATACACACACAAGCATATAAAATGAGTCAAGGTTTGGAAATGCTGATATGATAGACCAAATCTATCTTAGTAAGAAACCGTGCTCATATAATCCAGACATCTAAGAACCCTATATCTAATTAGATACAATCAATTGTTTGAGATACGCAGGAGCCTTTCGCGAGTAGAGCGTCGCTATTCATGAGGGGATAGTGGAATAGGTATCCCCGAACGGATTCTTCTTGGAAGGAGCCTGATGCAGTCGAAACATGATCCGAGGGGCTTGGCCAGATGAAAAAAGACATTTGTTTGATTCCTGACTAAGTTAGCATAACCTTGCCAAGCCCAGCGGCTTTTCCTATTAGAACTTACGAAAAAGCGTTTGATGATATCCTCAGTGCAGACCAGGTCGACATCATCAGTGTGCATGCGGCCGGCATCATCAACGAACAGGCTCGTGTATCTGGAGCTCCAGGTGAAGCAAATTCGCTTCAAACTACGAAGTGAAAGAAGCACGTCCAGCTCCACGCCCTCGCCTGCAAAATCGACAAATTTATATATCCGCGCGTCGTCTGGTTGAATCAGAAACTCAAAGCCGTGAACTTCAAGCTCCTCCACGGAATCGAGCAGCGCTTGATCTCGATCTTGATCGTCCGTGCTGATCTGATGGGATGGTTCCCGCGTGTTGTTTACCAGTTCAAGGTATTTGATGCAATCAAAGGAGAACCAGAAGGTATCAATGGTAGGGCATATAGCGTAGTGGTGTCGAGCGTCGATGTGGAAGAAACGCAAGGTCTCGTTCCGGCTCTCTTGACAAATCTGCATACATGACATGACAGTTAGCGAGTCTCTTGAAATCAGCTTGACCGCTGAAAGTCATTTTGCTTGGATTGAATAGGAAGGAGCTTACAGCAGAAGTCACAGGGATGTGCTCATCTTCCTCCCCAATTTGTGCCTGGCTGGCCTCTGTTCTACACTCACAGATATACAAGCGTCCCGCTGGTGTCGGGAAAAGCGGGCCGATGTTGACAAGGCGTGTTTCCGGCATCGCCATTCTCCAGATCTTGAGTCGAAGCTCGCGTGGCAGCTTCGAAAACGAAACAAGAGAAGCTGTGCTTCCATGTGATTGCGAAGATGGCAAGAGTTCGGGATCTGGCAAGTCAATGGTAAGTGCGGCCAATGAGTTTGCGGCCTGGTCAGCTGAGGAGATCTCGTTCTGTGTTGCTGCTCTGGATGGGTTTATGCAGATAGGCTTTACTCTATCATCTATCTCGTCACTGCTGCGTGTAGGATCTAGTCCAGCCATGTCTTGATTGGGGATGGCTTATTGACTAATCAATGTTGTTGGTGAAAGAGATTTTGATGGTGGTGTGTAGGTTAGAATACAGATGACACTATGTAGGTTAAGATGTTAATAGTCCTGTTTTGTTTGGGTCAAGATATTGATTATCCGGTGTAGGTCGAGATTTTAATGGTGCTTTATAGGTCAAGAGGCTTTCATTTATCAGAGGAAGAAAACTTTGTGAAACGACAGAAAGATGCTATGACACCACGTCTTGATCCAGTCACTCACTTTGATCGCTTTAGAACATTCACATTTCCATTATCAAGTGAACAACAGTTGAAACGGAGTCACCCCAAGACTGCTGTCTTACCTGACCGAGTAAGACTTCCTAACACAGCCCTAAATGAAATCAAAACTTTCAGAGAACAAAGTATCTTGTTTCCGGTATAAAAAAAAATTGGCTTTTGTCTAGGGTTGTTGACTAGTCTCACAATCCAACAATCCAACAGACCGCTCTTGTTTAATTTTTCAGTGGTGCATAACGATATTCCCAGTCGTGCTTTGAATACATGCTTTCACCAAGAACTGCTTGGCAAACGTGCTGGTTTCGCTTAAATAGGGGTTGAGTAATAACCTCCAAGCTTTGGTGTGGATTGCTTGGCACCCATGCGTAGCCCACAGACTACATTCTTTGTTGCGCGGAAAGTCTGTGCAGGTTGCTCTCTCAGGGCATGGAAAAGCGTTGGGCAGAGCTTGTTTCGCATTTAAAATCATCCATTTTTGGGGGAATTAATTGCTGAGGTTAGTAGATCTGTTAGTCTTGGGCTGGAATATTTGATAAAAGGCTATGATGCAGACACGGAACAATAGCGCATAATAACGATATTTCAAATGTATAATGTCTTCTTCCATTTATTCATTTCTCATAGTTTTTACTTTACTTCATATAACGTCATAACCACCAAGCCATACCTCTATCCATGCGAAAACCGACCGCCAATTTTTATGCCCCTACAGCTACAAGCAAAGAGATGGAAGCAGAAGGGAAAAGAGCCCGAAAGCCTATCCAGCCATACTGGCGACCTGGGTCTTTCCACTACCCTTCGTTTCGCCACCTCCAATTCTCCGATTTGCGTCCGCGAGATCCGATTCCGTGATATCAGCTGCATTTTTACGCATGTCGGGAGTATGCTGGGTTTGTGAGGGGTGGTGACCTATTGACATGCCTACTCTGATCTGTTCGTGTGTTAGCAGTCTGTCTTCCAGATTATTCCGATTCCAAGTTTCAAGATCGACAGCGAGAATAGAAGCATGGAAACTGAAAGATGTGGAAAAAAGGGGAAAAGACTTACCAAGGTCTCTAATGCCGTGTTTGAATTAGCCACCAAATCGTCATCAAATTTCATTGAACCCTCTTCGAACAATGTCAGGATCGTACTTCCACCGAACTTGAAATATCCTAGCTCTTCGGCTCTTTTCACGTTTTCACCCGCTTTACGTGTGATGACCGTGCTACCGACCATCATGGCACCGACACAGATGACCATCACGCGACCGTGTTGCACCGAGTCAATCGGGATTACCACACGAACATTCTCGCCATAAACATCCAGTGCGCTACGGATAGCCATTGGGTTCACGGTGTAATATTCCCCAGAAAGGAGTTTCGGCTCACCCATCACACCATCAACCGGGATATGAAAACGATGATAATCCTGCGGTGCGAGACGGAAGATACCAAGGGCACCGTTGGTATAGCGTTTTGCATCCTCTGGGTAAGCAGTGCCAAGGAGTCTTTCAATCGAAAATTCACGACCCTTGACCCAGATTTTCGTAGCTTCGTCCATGCGGTTAAACACAACGGAGCGACAGTCTGCCGGGGAGACGATGATGCGTGGGTTATCTGGCGCAGAACAAGGGCGCGCGTTTGGCTTGAGTTCGCGGTAGAAGAACTCGTTGAAAGATCTGAAGCTTTCGATAGGGTGAAGGACTTCGCCCATGTCGAGTTGATGGAAGGCGATGAAACCAGCTATTTCCGAGGTGGACTGGGGATCGTCATATTTAACACCCTGTTTGAAGGAGAGGCCTTTGAGAAGTTTCCGAACTGTTGGGGTTAGCTTCCATTTGTGCAGATTGGCAAGTGTAACTTACTTCGCTTCTTCTCCATATCCTTGGATTTGAGACCCTTGTAAAGCAATCTGATGCCGAGTCGGACATACACTGACATACGCTCCTCGTTGATTTGTCCTGTGAGACGATCTTGCACCAGGATATTCGCAGAGTTGGCGCCAAGCTTGTAGCCACCATAAGAGATCTTGGTGATGACTTTCGAGTACCATTTTCTCTGCGCTTGACTAGCAGTGACAAAACCGCCCATTACGATATTGTTGACTTGACGCCAATCCTGACTGGCACAAGTTGCAATATGTGTGATGATATCAGTATCAGATCTCTTGTTGAGTCTTGGCTGATGGCAAATCGGGCATTCTCGAATCTCGACCACATGTTCCTCATCCTTGTCATTCAAGTCGTCTGCCTTATCCAAAAGATCTCCCTCCTCACCTGGAGTAGCGAGTTCACTGACACTTTGGGTCTCCGTTCCCAATCGAGGCTGACTTCCGAGAGCGGAGTTCTCGGAGCTCTCTGGGGTCGAACTCTCAGAGCCGACAGTGGATGTTTGGGCGGATACACCTGAGCTTGAAGGCTCGCCGGCAGTGCCTCCAACCTGAGGCGGTAGCAAGTTCTTGACAGTGGACGCGTCAGGAATCATATTCATAACCTTTTCAGCCACCGTTGGCTTCGACTTCATGAGAAGCTGGTCCTCGAGACAGATCACAGCTTCGTCGACGCTTAAGTCTCCATTTGGTTCACCACCTTCAGCTGCCTGATGAGGGAATCTTTTGAAAAATCCATCAATAGTAGACTCCTTCAGCGTAGATCCGAGCGTATCAAGCATGGTTGTAAGTTCGACTTTACTGATCCGTCCGCTTTCATCCGTATCATATTGTCTCAACATTGCTCTCCAGAACTGTTGACGAAGTGCAGGATATGGCACGTACTTCGCCCTCAGGTACAGGGTTGGGCTGTGCTTCTCTTCCCACTTCTCTGCATTCTTGAGCTTTAATGGAATGGTAAACGGGATCAAGTCGGGATCACCCAGATCAGTTGAACTGGTTTGTTCTAGAGCATTGAGGGGTGGAACATTGTCGCCCGGCTGGAGACCTATTGGATTGCTAGTTGGTGGACTTAATGCTGTGGGTGTAGCGATTCCAGATGCGAGCGCTTGTCCAGCTTGCACCAAGTTTTGACTTGGGGTTTTCGCAGGCATGGCCGGGCGACCAACAGACTTTAAGCTGGTGGCCGACGAAGATCTCGAGATTGGTAGCTTGAATCGGGATCGATTGGCCTGAGGTGGAAAAGCACTCGCATCAGGGGGGTCTTTTAGAGAATAGAGACCGGTTTCCGAGTGTGCCTCTGGAGCCGTCTTTGTGACATCTTGGATCGGAAGAGCGGTCGAAGCAATAAAATCATTGCCAGACAGCTTATCTCTATCAATAACCGTGAGGCCAAGAGAGTATGCTTGTTCATGTCTCGAGACCTGGAATATCATCTTTTCGTTGAACACCGGATTGAGATTATGGCGTACCACCTTTGTCCGGAATGTCTTCTTTCCCAGTGATACAACTACGAACGGATCCATATCAAATGAGGTTCTGGTCATGTTCCGTTCAGGAGGAAGATCTGTAATCTTAACAATTTCCAGAAACACAATACCCACAATGTCACTTCCACCACTAAACTCGTATCCGTTGGATTTTTTATTCTTCTTCCGCAGACCCTTGAGCCTCAGTCTCCGCCTCTTCTTTTCCACGTTTTCGGATTTCGGATCATCAGCCTCGTCGCTGGAGGACTCCTCGTCGTCCTCGTCATCAAGATCCTGGGTGAAATACTCATCCCCGGTGTTCCCACGTTGTAAGTTCGGAGTCGGGGTATCAAGCTCAGATGTCGCTCCTACGTCCGACGAATCAACCTTGGCCAAGGTCCTCAGTTTATCCAAAACCTCTTGCGGAGTTGCAGCCTGCCCCGTGGAATCGAAGAGCGTGAATTGTAATTGCACGTCTCCGGACACATTGCTGTCCTTCCGGCCTCCCTTCCGCTTGCTTTTCAAGGGGTACCATGTAGGGGAGAGCTCCGTAGCATCGCCCGCGAAGATGTCCTCGAGTGCCAGGTCAAATTCCCCTAAATAGTCCTTCCCGAAGCGATCTTTGTCCCAGGCCCCCACGTCAAGCAGCAGACAGTTGGTGCCGGACACGGGCATCTGCATCGTGATGTTCCATTCTGGGTTGAGGGTTTTGGGTTGGGCATGTGTCGATTCTTTGGAGTCTCCCAGCGTAAGTACCAGATACTGCCACATCATCATATTAGCTTCACCTCTCCTGCCTTGCCCATGCACGCAAAGGTATCGATCTACTCACCGGATCTGACGTGCCACTCCTATCCTTTGCCGCAAGATTCCGAGCCTACACGATACACACAAATCAGCAAGCCCCTTTGGTTTGATTTCCCTTCCTCTGTGTGCGGGATGATGCTGCACGGGCTCACCTTCAAAGCGACCACTTTCAACACCAGGCCTGCATTTCTCGAATCGTTCAGATCCATCGTGCTGCTGCGCTTTACCACGGGGTGCGGAGATATCGACTTGCCACGGCTGTAGTTGGTTCCGTTGCTGGAGGTGCTGGTGCCGTTGTTCCCTCCATACGACTTCAGACGGTGGGGGAGGGAGATGCGAGGCATCTCTTTTTTTGAGTTTCGCGGGAGCTCGCCAAACACGAATTACCTCATAGGAAATCCGCCGGGGGTTTGGCTAGGTTTGGAGATCGCTTTAGCTGGAGCCAAGCAGGATCAATGGGCAAAATATGCACGCTTTTGCCGGTAATGGATGGACGGGCTGGCTAGCTGGCTGGCTGGCTGGTGGTTGAATTGCTCGGCCTGCAATTCAATGGGAATGGGAGAAGCAGATGGGAAACTTGGCAGGGCCAGCTTTCGTTCGTTCGTTCGTTCGTTCGTTCGGGGGGGTTTTTGGGGTTGGTTTGTGTTGTGTAGGGAGGATTATGCGGGGTATTGTAGATATGCAGAACGGGGCACCGATGGATAGTGGTGGTGGTGGTTGATGCAGATCAATAGATCAATGATAATAATAATGATGAATGATGATGATGATGATGGGGGATGGATGACCCGAAGCAAGAAGAAACAATATATTTCCCAACCCTTGCTCTTTCTAGCCTGATGGAAGAAAAGGGGACGAGCATGGGAGGAATTATTACTGAAGAAGAAGAAGAAGATTCAAGAGGAAGCCGAAGAAGAAGAAGGGAGACGAATGCCTGCCAAGCCCCATGACATGCGATGCTACAGATTATTCTCCGGGTTCCAGTTGGTTTCCATCCTCCATCTCCCATCAGTTTGGGATCCATGTAAATAAGAGTAACCACAAACCACATCCTACCATTTCCCCCATCCCGTCCCAAGAAAGCATCCAAGCACCAAGAACCAGGTGAGCCTCACTGCTGGCGATCACCCGTATGTACAGTATGTGTGTGTGGCTTAGAGCCCTGGTGGTGGATGCTCATAGGTTCGCCGTCGTCACCAGCTGAACTTGACTTGCATCCTTGTTGGATATGTGTGATGCTCTTGCACTCTATCCTTTACTCTATATTTAGCGTCTCTGCCACAAGCAGACATAACTGTCGCATCATATTATAACGATGCTCGCGGGGGAGAGGAGGTACATTATTGGTCTAGTCGGGGTTGCATCTGCTCAAGGTCACTGGGTGGAATGAAAAGGATGGGCACATGTGAAATAAATAAATCAATCAAAAATAGCTTGCCCTTCTGAATAACCTTCTATTTATTGGTCATTCTATCTATCATTCTACTTATCATTCTACTGATCATTCTACTCATCATTCTACCATGATAAGTTTGTCCCGTAATGAGTCCCCCGTGTTGTTAATCAAATGTCCCAAAACTCCGGGCCCCCCAAAAATGCATTCGTTAGTAAACTCCATCCCATGCCATCCCATGCAACAACAGTGATCCCGTTTAACCCACAAACCGAATCAAGAAACTCATCCATCGAGTAAACCACCTATCTAAGCAACCACACTCTCGGGAATGGAACTTGACACCTTGAGCTCGGAGAAAGCTTCGGGCCATAAGAACATCTTCTCCTCCTTAGATGGGGTAGCTGCAACCAGCTTTGGCACTGCTTGACGACTCGACACCCGTCTCCACATGTTGGCGCGTGGGTTGAACCTGGCTGGGAGGCCTTGACCCTTGGTCTTCTTCTCGTCCTCGATCATGATGTTATTGATCTCCTTCTCGATATCGGCAAAGGTGTCGTAGCCGATATATGGAATCTTGTTCTCGATGCAATATTCCTCGAGACGGAGGCCGCGGCGGGCGAAGAGGACATCGGCAACACGCGCGGCTGGGAGATCCGAGACGCCGTCGCCGATGAAGACGATGAGGGGAATGGTACCGTCATCACAGGCCAATGCTGCTTCAGCTCGGGCTTCGTTGACGGACAGCTCCTTGTCGTGACCAAGCTCGGTATCGTGCCTCCAGATGGGCTTCCAGTTGCTTCCGTCCTCGGCAATCTCGGCGTCGTTGGCAATAATCTGAATGTGTCCGCTGGCTTCCTCTCCCAGGAACGAGTCTAGGACCTTGCGGAGGATGGGTTTGAGACCGGCGGAGATGACGTTGAAAGGGATGTTGTTCTTGATGCAGAAGCTATGGAATTTCTGGAAATCAGGATCGATTTCGAGCGTCTTTTCCATAACTTCGAATCCGTCTTCGAAAGGGACGTTGAGCGACCCCCACATCTCCTCGGAAACATCTCGGAACGAGCGTTCACCCGAGTGGATTTGTTGATCGAGGGCATTCCGACGGGCAGATCCGCATCCGTGAGCGTCGAAGAGGATGTGGCCGGTATCTTGCATGAAAATGGTACCATCAAAGTCTGGTTAATGTTAGTGCGAGGTTCGGAGGGGGGCGGAGGTGAGGACGAGACGTACCTGAGAAGCAGATGATCTTCCGCTTGGTGGTGAGGTGTTCTTGGGCCTGGGTAGGTGAGAAGCTTGTCAGAGGGACCGACAAGTCCTTGTGGACGTTTACCTTGGGGAGGTCGATTGCCGAAGGAGCCATGGCTGCTGATCTGGGATGAGAATTGGAGGTATAACTCGGGTGTTTGCAATAGTATGTATGGCGAAAAGTGATGAAGGATTCAAGGCGTGTAGAGACGTTGAAATACTCTTGTTGAAGAAGAAGAACGATGAGAGAAGTTGCATAGACACAAAGGAAAGAAAGAAGCGGCCCACCTTATACTTACTCGCTCGCCCCGGTATTTCCTGTTAGTGTTCCCCCGTGTCTTCGAGCGCGCTTCGGAGGGGTGCCATCATCGAGTTTGCATTACCGATACACCAAATAGGCTTTCGATTAGTTTCGATGGGTTAGGTTCGTATTGCTGCATCTAGCGGACTGGAGCGAAAAAAAGTCTACAAACGTGCCGCGCCGGTCCTGATCCCGGAAGCGCAGCATGGATGTTGGGAATGGCCTGGTGGGCGATGCTGGTCGCTGGAGATTTGGAGACTGGATATTGGATATTGGATATTGGATACTAGATGCTTGAGATGCAGTTCTATGTCAGTTTGCATGCGCTATGCAAGGGCTGCTCAAAGGCTGTCGACCATCTGGCCCGCGATGGACGTTGTCTCTAGACAGGCCCGCGTGTAGATCAAGACTGGATGCAGATGTCGCGGCTACAGACACCATGCAGAGCAGAGCAGAGAGTCCAAGAGTCAGTGAGATACACGTTCGATGCTGGTGGTTCTTGTCAGAGAGTATACTGTACTGTACGGTGTAAGATAGTGGGGTAAGATTAGATGGAGGGGCAACACAAGAATCTACGTCAATCAATCAATCCATCCATCCATCCATCCATCCATCAGACTATCAGATCAAACTTTGACGACTAGACCGGGGGAGGGAAATAGAATTTTCTTATCGCCCACGCCAAGCAACCTGATTAAACTATCGTCTTCCGAATTATTGTCTTCGCTGTAGTAAGGAGACGATTATAGTACTTGGAGTATTGTATATTGTACAGTGCAGAAATAGATAATGACCCTATAGATAGAGCTAACTATAGCAAATACTTACCGTACAGCGTAGAAGAGAATGAAGAATGGGAAATGAAAAACAAAGAATGACATCATGACACCGCTGTATAACATGCTATCTATTCTATATTCAACGCAGATATATACTCGGAACAATGAATCCTCTATGCTGCCGTGTCACTCAACCAACAAACATGCAATCAACCACGGGCAAAGTAAAGACCATCGCAGATACCACAACAGCACGGCGTTTCCTACTACTGCGCTTGCACTTACACTGCAGCTGTCAGACTGCACTTCACCCTCTTTTCCCCCAACCCATGCCTGCTGCGTCAGAAGTACGGTGTGCTCTATCTCGTCTCACCTAACCGCGGATGGTGGGGGTGGATTTATGCAACCTGCAATCCCCACCGTCATATTGCAGACAAGAGGAAGAGAAAGAGATTTGAGCAACGAGAAGCAGTCATTGCAGCAGACCCTGAATCGCGGGAAAAGGGGCTAGATCACCTGCATCTCGTCTCGTGGCGGAGGAGGACCAAATGTCATCAGAGGGGTTGCTTCGTCGCGCCGTTTTTCTCGTGCATCGTGAGATCTCACCTCTGCATAGCGAGCGACCATGATGTCAAAGTGCATGAGCATGAACCGTGCAAAAGACTGTCAGCCATCATCCATCATACATCATCGTCCATCATCTTTATCCATCTGATAGCTATTGATGGATTGTATGCACGTATGCACCGTACAGTAGGTATTATGAGGCTTTTATTGATGCGTGATGTGTGCCGCTTGGCGAACCCCTATTCCGTAGCCGAAGGGGCTCGACAAAAGCACATTGTGTGATTAACACATCTGATTCGTCAAGATTAATATGTGTATTACGGCGGTGGAGCAAAAGGATCGTGCTCGATAGCATAGAAAATGAGCGAGAGCATGGAAAATCAATCACTGGGGCCGAAATGACGAAGATGCACTGTTCAAAGGCCCTTGTTTTGCTATTTTAATGCTCCATCTAAACCAAACATCATGTGAACCCCGTTTGCGCCAAGATCAATCTGAGAATACCACGCTATGTAACCTTCGCCGAGAATTTGGACGCGGCTTTGTCGAACAGCTCGCTCTTCTCCTTTAGATCCGTGAGGTAGAGGTGATCGGGCTTTATTTTTGATAATGTGCTACACGATGTCAGTGTTGGTTCTCATCTCCTGCATTCGGTAGCAAGGTGTATCAGATATGGGGACCCGGTCGGATGGCCGAACTGGCTAATCTTGTCGTAGAATTTGAAGGTATCACAATATCTGACACAATGGAAACCTCTGTCTGGTGGACTGGACACTACATACCTGGTTAATTCACTGGCATCCTTGCCTGCAATCACGTTCAAGACAATGCTGTTGGCAATAATCTCTGCATTTTCGGGGTCCTTGGCCAACGCCTGCTGTAATGCGGCCTCAGCTTCTTCCAACCGACCAAGATGTATTTCGGCCACGGCTTGTGATACGAGACTCTGTGATGAAGATGTGGAGGCGGCTTGAGCCAACTCCTCGAATACGTAGAACGCTTGTTGATATTTCTCTCCGCCCTGTCAAGGTATGTTAGCAGCTTCCAGCCATTTCTGCTTGTATGGGCAAAGGGGACGTACGACTCTCAACCCAACCCAGGATTCCGCCAGGTTGACCAGTAAACTGTCCTGTGCCCATTTTCTCGCGGTTGCTACCTCCTTGACTGCCAAATCCAATCTATTTTGCTCCAGGTGAATTTGTACAATCAGCGCAACAGCCTCCACTACGACCCAATTAGCACAATCCCTGCCCTCAACCTGCCGAGTAGATTAAACCTACAATTTCCCTGGTGTTTGCTTAACAAGCTCAAAGCCTCCTCGCTGTTTCCCGCCGCCTGCAACACCGTCCCGGCTAGAAGTTGCACGGTTCCATTATCTCCCTCCTCCGCAGCCAGCTTCTCCGCAACCTTCAAAGCCTTGCTCTCATTTCCAGCCTTGAGTTCTGCGAGCGCTCCCACGGCAGCCAACTCTGGCGCCGACTCGCCCTGGACATCTGCAAGCACGTCTTCATACTGTCCAAGTGCGAGCTGTGCACGGAGCTGTAGCACGCGGGCGGGGAGAGCGTTGGAGGGGGAGAGGCCAGCAACATCGAATTCGACAGCCGTCTGGTATTGGCCCTGGTGGAATGCGTTATGCAAGTTGAGGAGCTCGCCTTCTGCAGAAAATGGATCCATTGCTTCGTCGTATATATTCTTTTTTTAATGTTTAGAGAAGGGAGTTCAGGCTAGGAATATCGTCAGATTGTACACCCAATGTTCAGCCTTGGTGTGAATTGCGGGCTACGTGGAAGCAGGATGGAAGATGCCGCTGAGTCGGTTCAGCCACACTGTGGCGCCAGCTTGTCTGTCTTTTGAACCCTCACTCACTTATTCTTAACATCGACAATATCTTCATTCACTTCTGGGTTGGGTGTTTTATTGACGTACAAATCAATAATCTCTCCAACTTCATCTCGTGTTGGTGCAATCCGAAAAACCGACCAGCGTGGCAAGTCGGTTCTTATTTCCCTGCCAGGAGATGGCAATCTATCATTAGCTTCTCCTGGGTATCCTTCAGGCCATTCGTTGGCCTCCTCTATGTCGTTTTCCACGTTCAACTGCTGTCTGACATCTTCCCAAAAAGATATTATCTGAGCCAATCCCCTATAGTCAGCGTCTTCAGTTTGTTTTGTAACATCGTCCAACAGCCGCTGGTAAAAGAGGTCGGTCAAGCGCTTATCCTCAAGCGTATCGCATCCTCTAGCCAGTCCATCACCTCTGAAAAAAGCTTTGTGACGAGCGAGCTTCTCTTCGAACGTCTCGTTGGTTGGATCCTCTCCTGTCGGTGAATGTAAAATGTCATCTCTTGGTGGCATAATCCATGGCCACTGGGCAGCATCGTTACATTCAGTATCGTTCTCCCAAGCATCAAGCATTTGGGTGTCGTAAACCTTGCCTTCGTGAGTTTGGATACCAATGCTCATCTTCTTCTCGATGTTAAGCGGTTGTAGAAATGTTCCACGCCGCTTGTGTATCTCTAGCTTCGTGTTGCTGGCCATTTTGCCTTTGGTATCTCTTACTCTATTAGGTTGCTTCAATAGTTATGTGGCTTGATGAAGACTCGAATTCAAACATAAACAAAGATTAATGACTTGTTTGATTCACTCGCTTGTCGCTTATCTGCTTTTTTTTATGGTATGTGAGCCAACACAATCACGGCCGTGCTATTGTCATTGTCACACTACTTATCTCCTTATTGGTATGATCCAATTCTCAATTGTGACTGAGGTGGCTCGATTATGATATAACCTTCCTTAATGCACAGATCATCATGTCTGATCTTTTGAAGGAACACAAATCACCTCACTCTGTAATCGCACCTTTGTAATCTTAAAACTCACAGTCTCAAATAACACTCCAATGTCCGCCCAAGAAACAGAAGCAGCTTCGGAAAGCTTCCCTGCTAGCTCTCCAGAACTCAAGTCACTTCCTCCGAGCTGGAATTTCCAAATTGAAGGATCAGGCCGCATATTCTTTGTCAAAGGTGATCCTAAAATATCAAATGAACGATCTTATGCCCATCCAACGCATGGACCGCTTCCTGGCCGCTGGATCTTTCGTGTTTATAGAACTGACAATGATGACCCCTGGAAAACAGAATACTTTGATAGGGCCACTGGAAAACGATCCCAGACTAATCCTAGACATATCAGAAAGGAGATTGAGAATCAAATGCTTAGCATGCCCCGAAGAGATACAATTCGTGGTGGTCTGCATAAACGAAAACCAGGCGAAGATCTCTCCCTGGCACGACGCGAGCCTATTGGGACTGAAAACTGTCATGAAGATTATGCTATTATAAAGGTTCTTGATGCCGGGGACGGCACCAAGGGTGGGATGAAGTAAGTATGGTAGATTTATGGGTATTTGTTTATCAAAAGTGTCTGTATAAATTAGGACTTTTCTAATAGCATATTTAGTGGAGGTGTTTTTGTTGTGTGCTTGAAGTCAAACACCAGTCGCTTCTACGTTGAAAAGCGCTTCAAGGGCGAGAGTTTCCCGCACGCTCGCTCCGAGATTGAAATGATCTATAAACTCCGCCAAGGTTCTCTGATGAACTATGTGAACGCTTTCATAGAAGAGCGAGCAAGAGTGGCTTCGCTTTATGTTGAATTCTGCGACCTGGGCGATTTATCAGACGTGATCAAAGTCTATAGTAAACACCACCTGGATAACAGATACCCCAGCGACACCAAGCCCGCAATGGTTCCAGAACATTTTGTGTGGCATGTCTTTGTCGGTCTCTGCGACGGTCTCGCTTTCCTACAGGGGGGTCGTCAATTTCTGAAGACGGCAGAAGATGACTTGACACCAGACCCCAACTGGACCCCGATCTTACATCGCGACATAAAACCTGACAATGTTCTCCTTCGTTCACGCGCTACCTTGGGCTCTACACGCTACCCATACTGTGTGCTCAGTGACTTTGGACTAGCCTGTTGCATTGATAAAGACCCATATGCTGGCCCAGGTGCTTTGGGGACATCCGTATACTTTGCCCCTGAGCTTTGCTACTACCCTTATCCAAAAAGCAGGCAACAAATGCTCTTCTTCCCGCAGGACCAACGACATACCGTCAAGTCAGACCTCTGGGCCATTGGAGCATGCATATATAACCTCACAAAACTCAACTATCAAGATGGTAATTACTACACTCATATCGACTGGGCTGCCCGGGCCAAGCACCGCCATGTCTATATGGGAGATGAGGGCAGTGGCTGGAACGCTGCTAAAATAGGAAGAATCAAACCTCTAACCGTACCTGGAAAGTATACAAGTTTACTGAGAGAAGAGGTTGAGCGCGCAACGATATTTGTTCCAAGCCAGCGACCAGATCCCATCCAGATGATGGGGCATTTGAAGAGAGCACTTGCCCATAAGGTATTGAAGGGGCTGGGTCCAAACGAGATGCTGCCGGATTGGGCATTGAGGAAGCATCAATACCATGCTCTTGCTGAAAAGGAAATGGCTAGGCTTGATTTACGGATGTAACTCGCGCCAGGGGCCGTAGTATTGAATATGATATAATTTTACTGGCGGTGCTACACACAATGCTAAGTTCAGATGTGCGCTCTTCACTATGTACGCTTTGGAATGGTGGCATAAAGAAATGTAGAAATAGATACACAATACTGACCCTAAGAGTGCACTTCCTTTCTTATCAAATTAGGGGACGTATGAATTTATGGTTAATACTGCAATTAGTGTTAGTAGATAGTCATCAAGTAGTCAGAGAATTATACAACTGCCCTGATGTTTGATTCTAAGTATAGATAACCAAATACTACTGGCCCTTATTGAATTATTTCTATGTAATCACTGGATGATCTGCATGACATTCAAATTGCCATCAGAGAAGACTGCGTACGAGCTCCGATTGTTGAAATCAATATGCCGCAAAATAAAAGATATCGACATTATGCGTATTAGAATTTGGGAAGCTCAAGTAGGTGTAAATAGTGGAGGGTAAATCACTGTATTAGCTGGTGATAACTAGTAAAATTACACTACGAAGATGTGGCCTTCAATACCCCTGAAATCGTCCTGTGATTACGGATACGATCGATATTCTGACAATGCGAAGCGCTACTCGCTCATCTTCTTTCGGCAAAATCTTTCGTGCAAAATTATATAAAATAAAATTCTTTGTACTCTTTAAGCTAGCCTAGCCTCTATAAGTTTTTCCTCAACTTTGGGAACTACTCATAAATGATTTAATGACATGGTAGCTTTGAGTATGTAACTCTAACACATAGGTTTAGACTATGCACATACACTGGAAGTCGTGCCATAGGGTCCAGATACAAAGTATACGCTCACTTCTCCTTCTGGAGCTACTGGCCATGCAATTACTTGGAACATCTTTCACTTCTGCGCCACTTTTATATTTTCGGGTGCACCCTATTCGGCTGTTACACCTGGCACTTCGATACGAATTTGGATATTAACGCACCTTCTCGTCCTCGATTTGATCATTCTCATTGCCGTCCGCGTTAAGCTTCTCCTCCGAAGCAAGGGGTCCAACACATATATACTTTCGGAATTTTCTTGCCGCTAACTTTGCTTCAAACTATAGCACACGCACATTAGTCATGTCATATAAATCCCATTAGTGTATTGAAGGCTTCTAACTTACCATTTCATCAATCTCCTCCAACTTTCTACCCTTGACCTCGGGCAAGAAAAAGTAAACCCACAGAGCTGCGACTAGCGATGATGGGAACCATATGAAGCCATACCGCGGACCCCAGTTCAAAGACGCGGGATTGATGAAGTAGGGAGCAGTGAACTGGGTTAGCCATGCGAACAGAAACCCAACAGCGGCCGCGAGACCAAATGTGTAGCTGCGGAGACGTTGCGATGGAATTTCACCGCCGGTCAGCCAGGCGTAGGGTGAGACCATTCCCTATTATATCTGTCAGTAATACTCTCTCCGTGGGGCAATGCAGCCATGTAGATTTTGCACTTACATTGAAGCTCATCAGGTATAAACACGAAAGAGCTACAAGCACTTTTCCGGTTGTGTTGGTGCCGGGATTCTTGGAGTAAGCGATGGCGATAATGAGTTGGAGAATTCCACAGATAGTGAGACCTGCCATTAAGAGAACTCGGCGTCGACCGTAGCGCACCACGATCAACGAGTTCATCACAAGAGCTAGCAAGCCAAGCGTGCTGAGAACACAACCCATGGCGAATGGATCTTTGACACCTGCCATGCCGAAGAAATATGCTTTGTATGCTTAGAATATGTTAGCAAAGTTTTGCTGCAGCGAATTGATACTCAGAAATGCCGTACCAATAATGAACATAGAGCCCGTGGACGCTTGTGTGACCACGCCACAGATTGCAATGACTGTTCGTCGGCGGTCGATAGGATTCTTAAAGACATCACGGATCCCAACCCCGCTGCTGAGCTCGAACTCTTTCTCAATAGCAGCAGCAATAGTCGAAGCTTCATCTTCCACGTCCCATCCTGTTGGCCTCAATCTTGTCAATGAATCTACGCCTTCTCGATGTCGACCTTGGAGGAGAAGCCAACGTGGAGATTCTGGGATGAAAAACAGTGCCACTGCCATAAAAGATGGGACAACGTAAATGATACCTAGAGGAATTAAGTATGCAGGCTTTCCAGAATTCTTAGCAGTAGCCCAATCCACGATTGTGCCGATTAGGGTACCCTAAACCTGTCAGCAAGTGCAAGGGGTAGCATGGCAAGAACTTCGATGAAAGTTGAAGACCGGGTCAACTTACAAACGAAGTGCAGAATTGAAACGCGGTCAAGAACAGTCCTCTATACTTTGCGGGACTACTCTCCTGTATGTAAAGCTGGGAGAAGGTCATGAAGAAGCCATTCGCTAGTCCGTTCAAGAACCGACCTCCATACAAAGTCTGGATATCCTCGGTCGTCATCATCATAATATTCGATACCATACACAGCACACATCCAACCCACAAGCACTGTTTCCGCCCCAGCTTCACCGCAATGAACCCAGCACCAGCGGAACTTACAAACGCACCAAGCGTCATTAAGGATGAGAGGAGTTGCTGTCGATCTGTGGTTAGATTCCAGCCGAGAGGAGTCTTTGGCGCTCGGAATCCGAAAACCTGGAGCGTAATTAGCTTAATTCAGCCTCTAGAGTTCAGAAAGTCCACGGGCAACATACTTCAAGAAAACCTCGCATCGCCTGCAGCCCCCCAATGAGTCCAAAATCCACTCCATACTGAAAAGATCCCAGAATAACAATCGCGTTAGCGACGAAAACTCGCCAGTTTTCGGATATCGTTTCTTTCGGCGCATTCGACATGGCTTCCAAAACCCGAGGAAACTTCTTCACTGAATTTCAAGTGAACGAAAAATGAGAAACATTATTATTTATTCTACTCCATCTACCAAATCGTTCAATGGGTGTAAGGATGACATATATGTTAGCCCCGCACCTCGAATGCTATGGTTTTTGACTTTACCCATAAACGCATCTGCCGAACCATCGGCAATATATCGCAGGACTCTATTGGTACTCTGCAACCATGACCTACATGACCTACATATAGTTTCTGTCTTGGTTTGAGTTAAAAGGTCTGATAGCACAGCCTGCAGGTTACAATCTCTGTCTTCGGATCGCGTGGAGAGGACTACTATATGGATCTACAAGTTTGCTGACATTGGATTCGCAAATGCCGGGACAATTTTTCTGGTAAATCTTGATTACAGAGTTTGGAGATCTCGTGATATATTTATTATTCGGTACATGAAATTTGACCTGCATAGAGGATGTAGCGACTGTCAAAAAGTCTTGTCCGACACGATTGCCACTCCACTCATTGGAAATCTATCCCTCCTTCCTTTCCAGAGCAAAGTACCAAGTCTGTTCCATTCCGCTGTTATTCTCTGATTTAACGAACTAGCGTTTTAGATAAAACACAGTGTTTGGGCTAGTGGTAATCTTCGGGGTGATTTTGAGGAATCGTAAAACCAACAAATAGAGAACCGATTTTGGCCGATGCAGATTCTAAGCTTGATTCCGTGAGACGTTGGTAGCTCACCCTTCAGTCATATAGAACCGACTCTTTTGAAATTACTTTTTGCACCTAGCAACAATTTTAAGTTCCGCTTGTCCACCTACTGTTTTGATTACCCCTTTCCTGTCTCGCTTAGATTCGTCGACAATCAATGATCCAAACTCTAATACTGTGACACATTATCTACTAAATATAGAGGAAAATTGAAATATGTCAAGCTTGACATTTCTCTTAGCCTCCTTCTGGAGCTTCACTGCACACTTCAATTAATGGTGGAAGCGCAGATGATGGGGTAAGTCGTTGCTGGGTCTGAATACCCTTGAACAAGATACTTCCTTAAATAATACTTCAAAATGAATATTGCTGACTAGTTGACTATCAAATATTGACCTAAGTAATAATCAACAATTTGATTTTGATTCTGACTAATGTATTAGGCTCTGCATCTCCTTCCATTATTTGCAGCATTTTCAGTGGATGAGGGTTCTGGTCCAGCCCACGTTGGGCGCCTCAGTGTTAACAGGGCGCTGAAAACGCGCTTGAAGTTTAAGTAAACTCGTGACAAACCAGGGTTCATCCGAACGCGTCAAAACACCAGAATCGCGAAACGATTACTTTTAACAAAACGATACAATAGAGTGTTTCTCTACTGTCACATTGGCTAGATACTATCGTACGCCATTCCCTGAACTAGCTCGCCCCCTGGTGACGAGCACTTCTTTCACCGCGTTCATAAAAAGTCGCACTCCAGCGACTCCACCTCCACACCTTCAACTTTGCTACTATCTCCTCGACTACACCTATCTCTGTCTCACTGCACATCCAACATCATTGGAAATTACTTCATAAATATGGCTTCGCCTACAAGCTTGACCGCGGACGAGTTCCGCCTTCTGACCTGGTCGCGCCCTGGACTGACTCGAATGACGATTCAACTTGAATCTCTCCAACGACATTGTCCACTAGACAATGGTCGACTTCAGCAATGCATAGTTTCCGAAGCGGAATGCCCTGCTTCTACTTCTAACATCGGGGGTTTAGAAGCCCTCCCTTTGGAGATCATCCATTCGATATTCAACATGGTTGACTTGCAAAATCTGACGGACTTCAGAGCTGTTAGCTGGCACGCTCGTGCTCTTGTTGACAGCTTCCCGCCATACAACGCAATAATCCAACACTCCCCCGATGCAGTACGCGCGTTACTCTCCACACATATGGCCGTCCACTTCACGGCTCGAGATATCTTCGACACACTTTGCACGCAAGCCTGTCTTGGCTGCGGACAATTTGCACCATTTCTCGACATGTTTACCGGATATCGACACTGCCTTACTTGTGTAACATATTCCGATACTCTGTTATCCATTACAGCACCTCTCGCGAAGAGGGAATTCGGACTGAATTCGAAGACGATGCACATGTTACCGAAGTTACTGAGCATCCCGGGGCAATACACCGAGAGTGAAAGAACATATAAAAGGCGAATATCGTTAGTGCGCATGTCCTCAGCAGCTGCAGCTGGACATATACAGCAGGAGGACTCGAGCGTGTCACACCCAAGACTAAGGCCACAGGGAAGGATGCCTGTTGCGCAACCAGCACACCTTCTCCAACCTCCTGTTTCACATCAGTTACTGCAACAGTCCGGTCGCCATGGGCAGGATCCATATCGATATATGTCTATGGTAAGGTTCCCCTTTCTAGACCGCAGAACTGGAAACCTTGATTGGGGAGTGTCATGTCAAGCATGTCGCCTTGGACCTCGAGATGAGAGACGTGGATATTACAATTGGAATGCTGTCTATTCTGCTGCCGGATATATGGAACACTTTCAGGAGTGCGAAGTGTCTCAGATAGGGAGAAAGGTAGTGCCAGGATATATTGTTCCAATTGGTAGCAACAATCATCATATTTCCGACGCTAAATTCTTAGGATTTCTCAGCAATTTCAAATTTTGATACAAGTCACACCTTGACGGTATCTAAAGAGATCAAACGACTGTTATGGCATGATGTGTACTATTTCTTTGCTAGCGTCGCCAATATCCCTTTTTTGATGTCTAGAAGCTTGATATAACTGTTCCATGACTGCGTCTATATGACAACAGCGGTCTGGCTTGGCTTCGAATACGTTCTATGCACCCTAACGGTGCATCACATCATTGCCAGGGGTCGTCATATGAGCCGCACACATGTGACCTGAGTCCTTCTCCTTCTCCCTTGGTAACGGCTTGCATTTGACGTTGGTACCAATGCGTTCGTCGCATTGTTTATATTCGCCGTTTTTCTCGCAGCCACAGGTATACTTGATGTACATTTGTTTACACATGGTCGATACTGGAGGTTTGCTTAAGCAGAGTATTATATGAATTGACTTAGGAATAATTACCTGTTCTTTTCAGTGAAAGAATGTAATGCAATTCGAGGGAAGAACGAGATACGATTTTGCTAATGGAACCCTTAGATAGTTAGAAATGTTTAAAATCTTTTGACACGAATCATAAAATTCGTACCACTTATGAGTCTGGTCCAAGATACAAAAGGGCACCAAAGAGAAATGTTATAAGCAGCGGAATTTTACGGTTCACGTCTGCTGCTTGAGGCCGAGCTGCTGATAGGTTGTCAAGGATCTACAGTCATAAAGAGAGGATGGTGCGTCTGCTGAGTGAAAGAGGCTTTTTAAGACGTGTAGTCTAGTCTAAAGAATAATGACTTTCGTGATGCAGAAATATCTAAATACAGAAAAAGCGCGTGTCGATACCTGAAGCTTGAAGTCACAACAGAAGGCAAGTAGACCTTATTCCGCTGTTCCCAAACAAAGCAAGAGCTAGCCAGCTCGATTTCAAGCTCGTAGATCAATGCAGGCATTTCGAAACTCTGCACCGGTCAAAAGCGGCTTATGTATGTTTTACAGAACCAGGCGTGTTGATATACTAAATAACGCTCCCATGAGTAAATCACATGACTGGCAAATCAAATCGCGAATTTACGATCGAGAATATGCCAACAGAAATGTAATCAGTTCTCTAAGCATGGCAAACCTGAAGCATTTCGCAAACTCTAGGTCAAGCCCAATAGCCGAGCCCCTGGTGTAACAAGAAACACCGGGTGCGTAGCTTTTAGCAATGGTCAGGGTTAATATCAGTTGAATGATAATGGTTGTCGATTTTTGTCGTTTGTTCATCCATGACTTGCTGGGCCGCCTGCACTGTATTCAGCCGATGTGGCTGTGGACGAGAGGGATCAGGAGGGGCATCGATCTTTTGCTCCTCCGGATGTTTATCGATGAAGAGATCCTTAATGGTCCCCGATCCCGTTGCTCTTTGATAAATAGCGAAAGTGGTCGCAAATTCTTGGTGAGCCCCAATCTGTATAGCATCTAGCATCTTCACCGCATAGTTTTGGCAGTTGTTGTTGATAAGATTATATGCAGGTCGAACCGACCTCATATTATGAATCACCATTTCGCCTAAAGGCACCAATTTTCAGACCAGAAGACAAGACAATACAACGACATCTATTCAAGGTGCACTTACCAGTTTGTCTCAACGCCTCATCTGTGAATCTTGTCTTTCCCACCTCGAATGTATGCCATTCCTCATGCTTGATCCTCTCATTAATGTATATGACATGTAAGTTTTCATCCATCCACAGTTGATGCACGAATTCCCCCACCAATACGGCCCAATGCTGTGTAGGATCCGGGTATTTGCCAATACTCTTTGTGATGCGCTTTCCTATGCCAGAGTTTCCAAAACCCTCCATGCCAGGAACAGGATGCCAGCCGATTGCGACCGTGCGCAATTCATTATCAACGCGTGCTTCACCGGCTGGGATAACGTTAGGTTGGTGACCCAGCCCGACCGCATGTTGTATCGCGGTTTTACTTTTCACGACGCTCTTTGCAATCTCCTCTTTGCTTTTCTCCACGCCCTTTGTGATCTCCTCTTTACCCCTTAGCACACCTTTAGACCACTCATCGTGTCTGCAAAGTCAGTAACTAAGTCTACTCCGGTCTTTCAAGGACCTACAAATAGCCACCTAGTTTTGCGCGCTTGCCGATCTTCTCCTTTTGCTCTGGTGCTAGATCTGTCGTTTGATCCAGAGCTGAATTTGGAGCTTGCTCTGGCTCTGTTAGTGGCTCTGACAGCGCTTCTGGTTCCGGATCGACCTCTCGCGCGGGATCCTTTTTCTTTCGGCCGAATTTAAACATTCTTGTCCCAATAATAGTTGCTGACAGAGGTGTATACCTGCAACGGGGTGTATGGTAGATTCGTGACGCGTCAAACGTTCAAACACACTAAATGGTCTTATAGCAAGCGGAGTAGGTCATTATTTCTATACTAGCGCGAGTTTACTGCGACGCCGAAAGTGAATGCACACACGATAATGCGTTGAGCTCCTACGTATGTGGTTGACTTCGACGCGTGCTGATGGGAGCTAATGTAACAGTTGCATGTTCTCTTCACGTGACTCTGGATAACTATTCTTTTAACTTACCCGAAGCTTTTCTTGCCCGAGCCGAAGATTTACGGGTAAAATTCGGTTACTGATAGCACGTTACATTCAACCCGACCTGCCAGACAGCCATTCTACTTCCTCAACTCTTAGAAACTATGGTGGCTCTATGGGTCTATATAGGAGATAATGCCGAATCTACCGTACATAGTACTTCTTGTTCGTCTATGACGAAATCTGAGTAATTATTACCATATTCCAAAATGATTACTGAACAAGCCTCGGTTCTACAACAAGCTGAAGTCAATGTTGACCTTACTTTCAAGGATGAAACACGTTTTTATTTGATGATTATAAACATGTATGGCGATAGCGGGAAGTATTTTTCCGTCGGACATTCGTAAACACATTTCAGGAAGGATGTCTATTAGTAGAGTAGGTAAGGAGATCCCCCGAATCACTTCCTTAATTACCTAATCGTACATCTTGAATGGTGTTAGTAGTCAGGCTTGTTATAAATGACTTCTCACATCAGTAGGTCAATAAGCATTCTTCCATAAGAATTCCATCAGATTGACGATTGCTGGTGAGAATTATAAACTCGAGATATTAGCATATTGTGGAAATTTACGAGATATAAATCTAACAATACTACAATCCGCTCATTTTACAAAGTCCGCACCCGCACCCGCACCCGCACCCGCACCAGTACCCGCATATTGATACACTTGCTGCGGGGGTGCTACAATACCCTCTTATACCTTCTCAACCCACTTACTCGATACTGCTTTACACTTGACAACTGACTCAGAACTACGTCAAAGTTCAATTAGTAATACTCATCAACACCAGCGCGCATATATATATATATATATATACATATACATTGTTTTGCTTTCTTTTTGCTTCTTCCTTTCTTCAAATTTAAAAAAAACAAAATACCTTATAGCTCATTTTAAGCTATTGCTAAGACTATCGAAAATGGTGGAGAGTCATAGTACCTCTGACGATTCCTCAGAAAACTCGATGAAGGAAGTTCAACCCGTCGTTGACAAGGAAACTGGACCAGAGCGTGCTTCTCTAGATTCTGAAAAGGGGATTGCTGCTTCAGCTGTTCCCCCAGATCCAAACGACTGGAACGGGCCAGATGACCCCCAAAACCCTCTGAACTGGCCACTGAGGAGAAAATTGTGGCATGTTATATCTCCTGCACTCATGGCCTTTGTAGCGTAAGTGTCAATTTATTCTTTGAATTCTTAAACATCTCTAACCTTGAAAAAGATCCCTGGGGTCATCCATATACTCTCCAGGAGTCTCCAGAACTATGGTGGAATTCAATATCAGCTCTACGGTTGCACTACTTCCTCTATCAGTCTACGTCCTAGCCCTGGGTTTCGGGCCCATCCTTGGTGCCCCCCTCTCTGAGACTTATGGACGACATATAGTCTATTGGCTTAGTGTTCCCATCGGTGCAATTTTTACAATTGGCGCCGGCTTTTCTCAAAATATTTGGTCGCTCTGCATCCTCCGCTTCTTTGCAGGCCTAGCATATTCACCGACTCTTGCTATTGGAGCCGGAACTCTAGCAGACGTTTTCTTAATGGAAAATCGAGCCGGTCCATCAGCATTGTATATCTTGAGCCCATTCCTCGGCCCAGCATTAGGGCCGGTCCTCGGTTCATTCGTTACGGTCAGAAAATCATGGCGCTGGACGCAATGGACCTTGATATTCTTCTCCATTTTTGCCCAACTGAGTATCTTTCCCACCTCTGAAACCTACAAGAAGATCCTTATCGCTCGCCGCAACAAGAAGGTTGGCCTCCCGCCTCCACCTTCGCCATTTCCAAACGCAGCTGCAAAGTGGAAAGCCTTGCTCACAATCACCCTCATCCGGCCCCTCCACATGCTTGCGACGGAGCCACTCGTCGCATTCTTGTCCCTCTACACAGGATTCAATTTCGCTGTGCTCTTCTGTTTCTTCGCTGCTTTCCCTTATGTGTTTCGCACAGTCTACGACTTCAACATCGAGCAGTCAGGACTCGTCTTCCTAGCCATCGGCATCGGCTGTCTTCTCTCTCCGCCAACCGTGCTGATCTGCGACCGGCTCTTCTACCAACCTCAAGTTCGCCTCTCCAAAGCCGCTGGAAGAAATGGTGACGTCGCGCCCGAATACCGTCTCTTCTCAGCCATGTTCGGGTCCTTGGGCCTCCCCATCGCACTCTTCTGGTTTGCATGGACAGCCAGGAGTGACGTCTCCTGGGCTAGTCCCGTCATTGCCGCGATTCCATTTGCGTGGGGAAATCTCTCCATCTTCATCGGTGCAGCTAGCTATCTGATCGATGCCTACATGGCAACTAACGCCGCGTCCGCCATGGCTGCGAATGGACTCGTGAGATACGTGCTCGGCGCTGTGTTCCCACTATTCACGCTACAGATGTACCAGAAACTGGGTGTTCACTGGGCAACAAGCCTCTTGGGATTCATTGCAGTGGCACTGATGCCGATACCTTGGGTGCTTTTCAAATTTGGGAAAGCCTTGAGGAGTAGAAGCTCTTACGACACTCTGAAAACATGGGAAAGAGAAGATTCACAGTAAAGACATTTATGTGATAGATTTTTGATAGACTAGTGACTTAAATGAATGGCCCCAGTATAATATAAAGGCTATACAAGATCAATGACAATTACTACCCTACCTTACGGGAAAGAAACGGAAGACTTATTTAGAGATAGTGTGAAAAACGTACAAGGTCTTTGAATAATTGCTAAGCGAGCCTAGCACTTATTGGTCTATAGTTGTAGCTAATTATTTGATTCAGGATTGTAGTATTCATCTACCTCGCCTTTCATGCTAGGTAAGTCGGCACACATCTGTTCGCCAAGTCTTCGCTTAGAGCCCCTTTTCAATCTTGGCCACCTTGTCTGCACAAATCCAAATCTCACTACACTAGCAACTATATCTTATGTCACTTAACAATTTGGTTATCTCTAAAGACTAAGGTTTAACTTTGTCCATGGAACGTACTTCCCCATAATGGCTATCTTCCTCCGATCAATCTGCCCTGTGATTCATTGACCTTTTGCTAAGCAATAACATCCACTATCTTCAACGCTCCCAAGAATTTCAGACCACCTTATAATCTCAGTTTCAGTTTCATTCATGAATTGTAGTCTTCCTTCTTGCTTTCTTTGTTCTTCCGCTCCCGGTTGTCACCCTGCGTCCAGACAGAGCTCTTTCACCCCCAGTTTTGGGGCCGATGTCATCTCCTAGATCTTTCAAACCACCAAGATCCGTCTGATCAATAACTATCCGATCCATTGTGTTCATCTGAAATTCTTCACCTCTCTCGTCGCTAAAATTGCTTTTGAAGCTGGTTCTGCTCCGACGAGATCCCGACGGGCTCAACGCTCGGCTTGCACTTTTGACGCTTTCTGATACATTGTGCATCATGCGCCGCTCTCGGTCTAACAGTCGGGCCTCAGCATCACGGATTACAGCAAGGTTAGGGTGTCTGGCTTCGAGAGCATTAATGTTGATGAGGTGGTTTTTGCGGCGGATTTCAGTGAAGCGGCTCATACTACCTAGCTCAAGAATATTCATCCGACGCGTATGATGAGTTGGATTGCCTATGATGGTCGGACGAAGAGACTCATCATCAATGTCTCCTCCCCGTGCTGCTGCTGATTTCTTGCGAGCGTTCATGTATCTTTCCATCGCTTCCTTAGTGCTATCTGGCACGATTTGAACGTACCGGAAACGCATCAGAGTTAGAAGCAATAAGATCGACAATGTCAGAAGGATTCCTGCCATTATGGCTGTGGAAGCTTGTGCTCCGATGTTTCGTTCCGCCACGCCTCCAATGCCAGTAGCTAGGGCTGCAACGCAGTATCCCAGGGATTGGACAATTGCAAAACCAGAGCATACACGTGGAAATGATGAGTAGTTCGTCCGTTTATCAGAGTTCTTATCCTTGTTGAAGCTGCGCGGACGTCCTGTCATTCCAGGTTGAAGGTCTGAAGTGTCGTAAGTCTCCATGATTAGTCCGTGGCACTCAGCCAGTGCCAAACATGATAAGAACCCAATCAAAGCAGCGAAAAGAATTGGAAGAATGAATGGAATTGGTGGTCCAGAAGAGGTCAAAGTATAACCAAGACCAGCGAACGGTAGACATATCACAAATATTGCCCTCCGAACCAAATGTGAAGACCATCCCGGTTTCTCATCACGAGTATCATCATCTGTGATCTCTGCATGAGTACGATCACGGCTGAAGAATCCTGCCTTTTGGAAAGGGATGGCGAGAAAAGCCCCGATTGGAATGGCCATCACGCTGGCACCTGTAGCAGGAGATTTATACATGTAATATTTTGACATCAATGAGCCGAGAAGCTGTATCTTTCAGTGAGACGGTTGACATAAACAATAGCGATTCAAAGGGACTTACTACAACCAATAGAACAATCTGTCCATATATCCAAGCCACATAAGCAGCTAAAATCATGAATCCAGGCTGGCGAAGCATTTTCGCTGAAAGCATGACTCCATAATGAAATTCCTCGCCCCACCATTTCGGTCCGGTCTGTGAAAGATGCATTTTGACTTCACCACGGGCAAGTCTTCGGGAAACCTCATTGTCTTTGACGATCTCGGCAACAGATCTGCGGAAAGCTGAGCGTCGAACTTCTGGGCTGATGATATTGAGAAACAGGACCATCGCAATAACGGCAATGGTAATGTAGAATCCAATGGCAGGTGGTGCACGATTGATGATAAGAGCTCCTATCAAAAATCCAGTGCCAATGGAACCAATACTGCACCATGTCCATATACCTAACCATACCCCAAGCCCACCACCATGTCGGCGTACATCGTTCTCGTCAGCTAGCTCTTGATGGGGATTCGCAGCCATCAATGAAGCACCAAACAAATCTGTTAAAGTTGATTTAAAGTTCATATTTGCAAATCCAAGGACGAGCCCCATGAATGATCTAGGCAGCAAAAGCGCCACTCTCCATTTTGCCGTATAAGGAGATCGAAAGTCACCCACCGCAAGCGCCTGTGGAAACAAAAGGGGCATGGCAAGAGCCATTGAGCCCAATATGTAAGGCTTCCGACCATGTAGAAGAGGAAGTGGCCAAGCGAAGAACGTTGAGATCGCCAAGCCAATGTAGAAGAAGACGTTGCCGAGTATCACATAGTGGTGAAAGTCTACGATGTAATACTGGATCGCTGGAACCTCGGCAGCGTACAAACCTACCAGAATGCCGACCAAAGCAGTGCTGATGCATGCCACAGTTGCTACAAATCTTTTCCTCATGGGTGACCAATCTCTGGCTATCTTTGGCCTTTTGTGCGATCGTACGAGACTAAAGCCGCTATGATGCTCAGTTCTAATACTAAGATGGTTCTTGCCTTTAAGCTCAAAGAGGTGAGCTGGAGCATGTTTTGCTGATCTGACTGGTCTCGTTGTGGGTGTGTCTAAAGGAGGCTCATCCTTCAGTTCAATGCCATTGCGCCCAAACGGCCGCTCAACTCCGGATACCTGTGCTTCAGCTGTAGTAGACTGTTTATTTGCATACCCTAGCTCAAAATCCATCGCTTCTGTCGGAGCAGATCCATCAAAGCTTTGGGAGTATGAGCTAGCAAGAAGTGATGGTTGAGAGTAATGATGGCTTTGAGCGGTGAGCGAGTGCATCTACGAACATCGGTTTATTAGATTTGGGATTCCAGAATTTGGAAGATGATTGGTATAAATTGACTGATCTGAAAGAGTATGTGGGGAAAGGTGTTGGAGATTTTAACTTACCTCTGTCTCGATTGATATTCCAGTAGGTCGCCTATTATTGGTCATCGATGGAGCAGTCCTTAATTCTGATTCATTTCCAGTCCCCAAAACTGCCATTCTATATTGTGAGGTTGGTAGCGGCGAAGCTGCTTGTGATACATGATTCAGCATTTTATTAGCAAGGTTATCATTGTGGGCAGCACCATGTTCATCCTGAGCCCATAATTGAGGTTGTTTGTAGCCTGTTGTTGCCCTGCTTCTACTCATCGGTGATATTCCAGATGTGCTTATGCGCTCGATTCCTAGACTTGACGAGAGTGGATTTGTGGCTTTTTTGATGCATTTCTCGGTATTGGGCTCAGTATCTTGCTCTTCATTATGAGAAGATTGTTTGTTCATACTTACCAAGGTTGGCATGTCTGAATTGGGAATATTAGTGAAGCAGGCGTTTTGTTTCACCGCAATAGCAGGAACGGTAAATTGTGTTGCTTGAGAGATATTTGCTCTCCGTGACCCTGCTCCTATTGATAACGAAGACTTCCCATTGGACGCAGTAGTTTTAATTTTGTCTTGTGTCGCGTGGTCAATGATCTGTCTGATCTCGATGACTGGCTGAAGTTTGTTCTCCTGATCTTTAAAATCTTCATCGTTTCGACTTTCGTGTGAAGCGTCCGAGTTCGAAGTGCTAAGGAAACTCTCGTGAATACTTGGAACACTCTCCGCTTCTGAAGTAGTATCGGAGCGCATCTGAAAACACTTTAAGCGGTGATGAACATGACAATTACTGAAAGAATTGATCTTGGTATCATCTTCGTGGCTTTGCCGTCCACACTTCAGTACTGTAACTGGATTATTCATGTGACTTGGATCATGGTATGAATCTTGCTGGTCGGTAGCTTGTCTAGCTATTACAAGAGCTTCGCCGAGGAGTAATTCGAGGTCGTCGATAGTCTTCGTAAACTTCTCTGCCACAGCTATTTGTTTTGAAGCATCGGTGCAAGCTACCAACGAAGAAGTAATGGGGTTCAAACTTTCATGGAGAGTCACCCTAGATTTTGGATTGATAGGATTAGAGTGAGTGGCCGGGGATTTTGTTCTTCTAGTTACAGATTCTTCGTTCGAAGTCGTTCGCGGTGGTAATTTTGTAAGTTGAGTTCTATGGGTTAAGTTAGATCCCAGAAACCCGCGGAGCCAACCAGTAGGATTTGACTCTTGGCCTAGAGCAGGTATATTCTGTCTCGAGTTATGCTCCTTGGGATCATGACTGGCTCTATTCTCAACAGCTGATGTTGTTTGTGTCAGGGCACCGACTGAGGATTCTTGCGGAAAATTAGGACCACCACCACCACCATCAGAATTCTTTGGAGAGCCCTTGATGATCATGTTTGGGCGCTTGTGTTTGTGTGAGGAGTCACGGGTTGGAATAGTTGCATAAGCTGGCGAGGCTCCATACTTGCAACGGTTTCCATGTTTCCATTCTGGGTCAACGTGATCAGTTTTCGTCGCTTCTGATGGTGTCAGGTTCTCCTGCGAGTCTAGTGGCGATAACTCATTTTGAGCCTGCTTGATCCAGAGATCATCTCGTTTTAGATAGGTATCCGCCATATTTGCTGCGTTGGATATGGATTGTCCAACAATTTTCCGATAAACCACGGATGCCACTTCAGCTTCTGTTTCAGAAGGAACGATAATTTTTCTGACCGCTACACGAATTGCTGTCTGGATAGCACCTTCCGTCCCTTCTTTCAAATAAGAAGGATAACCCCAGAACTCCAGGTTATTAGGAGATCCAGTTAAGCGAGCATGGTGCCTTGAGTTTTCTATTATAAGAGAGCTTTCTAACGGCTCAGCTTCATCCTCAGACTTGATGTAACTGCTGGTCACTTGCTTTTTGGTCGTTGATATTAGGTCGTCAACCGTTTGGAGATTCACGAGCGCGGAGGTTTTCTGGATTCTGTCATCGAAACGAAGACCCTGTGTTTTTCCATGTTCTACTTCATGTTGAACAAATTCTCGGGTGAGAATTGGCTGGACTGGTAGACCATTGTCGACTGGTGACATAGTAGCAGTTGGTTTTAAGAGAGCGTGGCGCATAGTAATTCTAGAATCACCAGATAGGAGTGACGGGGTGTCTGGCTTGCGATTGAATGTGGCCGTTACCTGCTCTCCAGTAGTTGGGCAAGTAACTATGGGTTCAGGTTCTTCCAGCGAGCATTGATAAGACTGTAGGGAAGCAAGTGAACGAACATGTTTTGAATTTCCATGGAATTCACTTCCTGCCCCAATGGCTTGAGATTCGACTTCCGCAGGGCTTGATACTTTAGTATAGTTGGTTGTCCTGAAAGAAGCAGCCTTGGCAAGCTCGCCTGGCCGGATCTCATTTTTAGGGATCAACTGTCTGTCAAAGTTGAAATTCTTGGGTTTTCCTGGGTCTTGAACTGACGGTTCTGAATCAGGTAAGCTGAAATCCGTGACAACTGTAGATAGTGATTGCTGAAATGGGTCTGTAATCGCAACAGTTTGAGTTGTACCTAACATTGACACCGGAAATTTAGAGATTCGGTGTTGACCATTATTATCAGTGTCTCCTCTTCTTTGAGCTGCTTGCTTGGGGCTAGGTAATAAATTAGAGTCCACTACAATTGATGCATTGCCTTCTTGTGAATATGCGCTCTCACTAAGGCTGTTCAAGGTTGGGACTTGAGGTGTGGCTCTGCTGAGTTTCAAACTCTCACGCTTCGCTTCGGCTGTGACATCTCGAGGGACCAGGAGTGACCCACCACTCATATCCTCCTGAAGACGCCTTGTTTGCTGTTCTCGTATAACAGCAATTTCAAGTGGGCTTCTTCGAGTATGTGTACAGCCGGCGATGAAACATGCCAGATCATCTCCGTTGGCTGATCCGCAGGATCTTACGGCCATGAAATTCACCGGTTCAGCGTCTCTTAGAACCAAACGCGGAATTCGAAATGGTAACCTTTCTTCTTGAGTCATTGAGGAGTCATTCAAATTTGGCAATGTGTCGATGTTACAATCCCCAATGCCATGTTCGGCAAGAAGGGTCTCTCTTCTTGATATTACTAATGTTGGATCTGAGGTTGATCTTGATATCTCGCCATCCAGGTTCGGAGGTTCGTCTTCTGACAAGCGTGCAGAACTCATGCCCAACACTTCCTCACGTTTGCTGGATAAGATCATTTGATCAGCAGTGTCCTTAAAAACAAAATTGAACTCGTCAACAGCTTCAGCTTCAGCTTCAATAGAAGACCGACGGTTCTCTGGGGATGCGGGAGGAGTTCGTGGAGGATGATGATTATTTCGTGAGTGTAGAAGGGAGCGAATTCGAAAGTTGATATCGATATCTGAGTTTTCTGTAGAATTCTGGTAAATGAAGTCAATATTGTGGGATGATGATTGTCTTTCTACTCTCTCCGGATTGGAAGAGAGCTAGACGAATATCGAGTCTCTGCGGGATTCTGTCATCAGATACGATACTGGATTTAAAATACTCTTAGTTCCAATACCTCAGGCAACAGAACAACGATCGTGATATTAATAGAATGATGAATGGTGGTGTAGGCATAAGAAATTGATGATGTATACTCTGTAGAATAGGAGATGGTCTTTATGACAACTTACAAGGAAGGTACACCAAAACAATTGAAGTCCTCGGCACGAGTGTCCACAAGCAACCGCAAGTATAACGTAGTAGGAGGAAAGAAAATAGGTTAGGAAAGTGCAATCATGAACATTCAATCATCTTAATGTTCATTTTGTGGGATTCATGCTGGATCACCCTTGGAATACACATAGATCACTTTCTCAAGTGTTCTGTTTACTCCAATTTCAACCCATTTTACTATTACATCTTGTTCCCTCGTTTTATATCCGTTTTCAAACTAGACTTTATCTTCGAAACTCACTTTCCCTTTACTAATATCTGGGTAAACATCAAACCTTCTCTGCGTGCTAATCGGAATATTCTTCATCGTCTCTTGAATCTTCGCTCCATCTAGCTCCGCATACACAGTTTCCTCGCCCTCTCCTGCCTCCACCAAAATCTTTGCCATCGGATCAACAACCATACTGTGGCCCCATGCAGCATAGCCCTCCACATTCCTCGCCGGCGAACATAATGCTACATAGATCTGATTGTCTACAGCTCGTGCGCGACCTAGCAGCTCCCAGTGCAGGGGACCAGTGGTTGTGTTGAATGCGCCTGGATAGAAAAGTGCGAAGCAACCCTCTCGCGCAGCTATCGTGGCGAGCTCTGGGAAACGGATATCATAACAGATTGCTATAGCAACTTTTCCATATTCTGGCAGATCAACAATCGTGACTTTATTTCCGGGGCTCAAGACTTCCGACTCTTTGAATGTTATCTTTCCGGGGATATCGATATCAAACAAGTGCACCTTTCTATGTGTAGCCAATAATGCTCCAGTGGGCGAGAATGTGAGGGAGGTATTGTAGTACTTCTTGTTGGTAGTATCAAGCTCCGGAATACTGCCACCAATGATATATGTTTTGGTATCGAGTGCGAGAGCAGATAGGGCATGGAAGGAAGGCGATTGTTCTGGAGTCGGTGGTGAAGGGAGCAGAGTTTCGGCATATGAGGGGAAGTAGTCGCAACCATATGGACTGTTAAAACATTCAGGCAGTACAATAATATTTGCACCTGCAGAAGCAGCCTCTACGACCTTGTCACGGGCATGAGAAAGGTTCACGCTCTTTTCGGATCCTGGAGTGTCTTTGTCAGTAATTGGGGGCATGGGCTTAGATGACCTCAGGAGGGGAGCGAACCGCTGGCTAATTGGATCAGGGCAACCTTGACTCGCTGCTTTAATGAGTTCGACATTGTTGCCACGAAGCGTTGATGATGCAAGGGAGAATGTAGAGGGCGTCGTAAGAAGGAAGTAGAAAGGGTTCTAAGGACTTGAGCAGTGCGGTACATGTCTGTACAGTATATAAGATGCTATCCGGAAGTGGGGGCTCGCAACGTGAAAGACGTCGGGATCGGATCGGCCCTGAAATCCTACTCGCCTAGCTTCGGCTCTGCTCGCCGATGACTTACCCGATAACATGGGGTGCTTAGCGAGATAGGGGATGGAAATGTTATTCCCTATGTCTTCCAAAGTGCGAATTTGAACTTTTCGGTGTTTTTGGAAAACGCCTTTAAGACAAAAATAATGCCATCAGTTGTTGGGCAAGCTTTCACTCTGTAATTCTAAGTTTGCTATTGGTGTTAGAGTAACAAATACCTACTACTGAGTCTAGATTTCCATGGTCATGTATACTCTATTTCTTGTGCGGACCGTCAAATAACAACTAACAACTAATGAACAAGTGCAAAATAAACATTAGCTAACGTGTTTATAATCGCTGCTCTTGCTTAATCGTATTGTATTTCTCATCCACGGCTTACATACCACCATGCATATCTCACATGACATACAGTCGAGCCACTTCGCTGCCTATCCTTTGAGGCCGTCCCCTTCTATCATCTATCAATTTCATACCCCCCTGCCACATACTCTCAATCCGGGCAAGGCGCCCTCAACAGTTGCTCTCCGCACTATCTAGATTCTGAGGTGAGATCGCAGACCAACAGTACGTTTCGGTGAAGCGTTGGCGGTGATTGGGTGTGAGATGAAACAATACCCAAACCCCTTGTTATTGCAGTAATGAGTGAATGCTACACACCATCGCACTGCCCATGCATAGAAACGCCTTGGCAAATGGATCATACTTAATACACAGCTAGGAAAAAGGGGCTGTGCTGCCTTGGGACACCTATTGCGACAGCCCAGCTTACGAGCCCGGCAATGGCTAAGATTATGGACAGGAAGCATAAAGAAAACAATAATCTCAATGCGCAAAGCATACTTCTCGCAGGCAATCTACTGTTTCCCAGTGGACCAAAAGGCATTTTGATTCGCCTACTTCTCCTCGTCATTACAAATTGTGAATCTTCGTCCGTGGCTAATTAGTCAGTCGTCCTCATTGGGGCAACGACAAAAGCATGGGGGTCGTAGAGTTACATCCCGTACATCTCCCCCTCACAAAACGCCATAAAGACGAGATAAAAGCCCCAATGCGAGCCGCTGCCCGATTCAATAACTCGCGTTCCTTTGTCCAGGGGAAGGTAGATGGCTGGCTAGAGCGTGACGAATTATGATTCGCCGGTGATAATTCGCGACCTTGGATCATTGGATATAATGGTGAGGCGATGGTCTCGGTGCGGAACCAGGCAATACCTTTGAATCAACGGGTAAATGTCGTTGTCCGAGACCTGGGATCGAGCGTCGGGAGGTGGGAGACAATTCAGTTATTTACGGGATTTGCTGAGTGGTTCATGTTTATTATTTAGCATATCTAAGCCTGACTTTTTTCAGTGTAAGCGGAATAGCAGCGTTCATTTGCTGAACCAAGACAAGGCGCTTCAGGGTTGTCTAGTAGACTTGTTCCTCATTTCCACACCGCCTAATACATCCATCAATCTTTTCGCTTCATCGCACCCAAAAGGAAAAAGAAAATATCCGTGACCGATTCCACTCCAGATGACTAAACAGCTAAAAAGAGCATCCCTCCCAATGATATGATTTGCAAAAGCCGGCGGACCAGTGGATAAGGCAGCCGGTGCCAAAACAAAAATGGTATACAAAGTAGCAGTAGAATCGAGATGGTTCCGAAGTAACTATCGGGTCGCAAGCTCGTAGGCCTTCGTGAAAGGATGCTATGCAACTCAAGTGGCGGAGGTGGGAGATTTCGTTAGGTCATTAGGTTTTCTGACAAGAAAAGATGCTATTGCGTGCCAGCTCTACATCAATTGTAACATTTTGATGTTCATGCGAAATACGTGCCGCCTCCATCCAATGTAACTGGCGTATATATTCTTCAGATATACAAAGCTGGTCTCGTGTCTTGCTACACCTCATAGGATCAATTTTTGAAGATTTCGCTGGATGATCATGTCTTGAACACTGGACATTGTGACTTTGAGTAAATCTGTATCCGTAGCGTTTGTAAAATGGCCATAAACCTCTCTGCTAGGTGTGCGATTAAGCGCAAAGAATTTATCCATAAAGTATTTTGATGTTTGTTGCCAACTGGTGCTATCGCCTTGGAAATCCGAGAAACCAAACTTGCTTATAGGGCTGGTGGCAATTTTGGCCTTAAATAGATCCATTTTGTTGAGGAAAAGAATTAGAGCCGAGTTCTTGAACCAGTGTGAATTGGCAATGGATTCCCAAAGCATGAGGGCTTCTTGCATTTGGTTCTGATAAGTGCTGGTCAGTGACTTTACTCATTACTCTTTTGTGAAAGGTAAAAAAATTGACGAGCAGTATGAAAGTGAGACTTACTCCATCTTTGTCCTCGGCAAGGCATTGGTCGTAACCAGAAATAGCAACCAGGAAGAGCAGAGCGTTAACATTTTCGAAGCAGTGTATCCATTTCTTTCTTTCAGATCTTTGTCCACCAACATCAAACATACGGTATTGTAGAGATCCAAGATCAAAATGCGTCTCGGTAATTCCAGTTGTACGGAGTCGAGCACGTAAGACATCTTGATCGGTGGGGACAAATTCTTTGTTGAACAGGCGGTCGAGATCGATGAAAAAGCTGAAGCAAAAATTAATGTAATCCTGTACAAAGACCGGGCATACGTACTATCCCAAATTATCGTGAAGCGCGAACTCATTTCCCTTTTCCACAACCTTTTGGAGCCCAGCATCCATCCACATTTCTTTGAAAGCCACAAGATATTCAGGAGGAATCGCCTCGTATGGGCGCAGATCCTTCTCCTTGTTGATAACAGATAGGTGCTCCTAAGTCGAGACGTTAGTCCAGTTCGGGCTTTAAACTTCAAGATGAAGCTAAAATGTAGTCTCACGGTTGTCTTCTCATTCTCAAACTCTACGCCAAACTCCTCCATCGCAGCAATAGTCATTCGCAATCCATCAAGGATGTTGTTGAAGATAATAACGCGCCACTCCTCCTTCTCATTCTTGGTGAAACCATCCTTTGTATAGATCAATCGCATCTGCTTCAATATTGTAGACTTCCCACTTTCACCGGCACCTGTGATAGGGAAGTTAGACTAATTCGTGAATATGAGCTACGGCCATGGAAAAGAACAAAGCGTACCTAGTAATAGCAATTTCACCACCTTGGTCATATTCTTTTCGTCATTACGAATGATCGCATCAATGTCCCTGCTTTTCTTGGTCTCCGGATCCTCCCTATCACCGAAACACATCTTGAGTGGTGGAATTGTGCCTGTTTGTTAAGATCGATGCAGTCGGCACGCCGACAATTAATTTGGACGGGAGTACAACGAAGGTAGACCGTTGGCAACGAAATAATTATTTCAGGAGGCAGGCGAAGATGATCCCCCTTGATGCTAGCGTGCTTGGTGGTGTCTACTTTTACCGCACTGATTGTGGATCGACTGAAATAGGAAGCCCAAACAAGAGAAGTCTTGTTCCCGGGGGGTGGTTATGCTAGCAGTTCCCCGTTCCTTACGAGCAATAAGACGGGCCGTTGGCAGGGTATGACGATGGGGCCAACAACAGACTGGCAGATGGTGGCCTGTGTTTTATTCGAAGCTTAGAGGCGTTTCGCAGCAGTGGTGTTGAGGATGTCGATGTGGCTAAAAGGGAGATGAGTCGGGGGGAGAAGATGGCGAGAGGGATGGCTTGCTCATGTATACCTAGCTAGATGAAGAACTGGTGGTGCATGAGATTGTGATTGGTAAGGAGATATAAACAGCTCGCAGATACCCAGGATCGGGGGCCGTAGGCTAAGCCAAATCTTTTGGGCGCACCCGTTTCGTCTTTGCCTCGAGGCTGCAGCTGTAGGTCTATCCGGATGAATACAAGGTGTCAGGATAGGCGAAAGGAGAGCGAAGAGAGGAGCTGCAAATAACACTTCTTGCTATGCTGCCAGAGTCATGCGATTGCAGCTATGAGACGCAGTTATGGATGTCGTAGGACGCAGCACATTTGCCCTTTGCCCTGCTCCGAGAAACAGAATGAGTCGTGTGGTGCAAAACGGCGGCCTGGGTGATCTGCACTAAGTGGTGTGCGGATAAAAGCGTAGCCAGATGAACCGGTGCGTAGCTCATAGATCTTAGTAGTAGTAGACACGGGATGCTCGAGTGTTCGTTCAACAACACCGAGCGTGCAGCAGTGCGGGAAGCTTGTACTGGTTGTGTTTGGACATGCAAATCACCAAAAACGTGGCCAGCATGCGACGTGAAGGTTTTGATAGGAGAGGGTCAATACCGGAACGTGGCGATCAACTCCACCCGCGCTTCCTCTGTGAAGCCGTGTGAATCCCTGATGGCTGAACTCAAGCATCAAGCATCCAAGCATCAAGACACTGCGTTAGTCTGGTACTGACCTCCGTGCCCAATGAAGCACTGTAATACAACGTGGAGATCCATATAGCTTACCATACCATACTATGAATACCATACCAGCCAGGCGAGCTTGCCCGCCCTGCTTACATAACATTATTCTGCCGTCCAACCCGAAAAAAAAAATCAATGGCAAAGTTTTACAGGAGCGGGGCAGCACCCACAAGACTGTTGATTTCCCCCTCACCAGCATCTGCGAATAGCTTCACCTCCGTGTTCTGTTCCTCTCCCACAGTCTCCGATATCTTTCGATATTCCACTACGTCCCCCAGGCTCAAGCTTCTTCGTCAGCTATTTTCTGCCAGCACCACTACTCCCTCCCAACGAATATTACCACGCACCGTCAGCATGGCTGAGATCACCCACCCCACCATCAAGGGTAAGTTGCAACCACAACCATCATCTTCTCTTGTCGCTTGGGCTTGCTCAGCATGTCTGCCGTGCTCATCTCATCTGCTGTCACTGCTGCTGCTGCAGCTCGCTCATTTACATTTGAAATACACGTAAGCTGGGGTGGCGGATTGGCTTGCAATTGCATTGCTACCCCTCCAGCTTAGACTTCGCCTACCTGTACAACATCAACCCGCTGCATTACCTAAGATTTGGTCTCATTTTCAAGGCCACAAAGAATCAATGTAGCTAACTTAAATTCGTGCTCTAGATGGCTGGTTCCGCGAGATCTCCGAGATGTGGCCTGGCCAGGCAATGACCCTCAAGGTCAAGAAGGTCCTCCACCATGAGAAGAGCCAGTATCAAGATGTCCTCATCTTCGAGTCTACCGATTATGGAAATGTCTTGGTGCTCGATAATGTCATCCAATGCACTGAGCGCGACGAGTTTGCATACCAGGAGATGATTACCCACTTGGCCATGTTCTCCCACCCAAACCCTAAGAAGGTCTTGGTCATTGGTGGTGGTGATGGAGGTGTTTTGCGCGAGGTCATCAAGCACGAGTGCGTTGAGGAGGCTATTCTCTGCGATATCGACGAGGTTCGCTAGACCACATACCCTATCAGGAACTATATATTGACCCATACAGGCTGTCATCCGACTTTCCAAGCAATACCTCCCAGGCATGTCCGTCAGCTACCAACACCCAAAGGTAAAGACACATATCGGAGATGGATTCAAATTTTTGGATGACTACAAGAACGAGTTCGATGTCATTATTACCGATTCCTCCGACCCAGAGGGCCCAGCCGAGAGCTTGTTCCAGAAGCCTTACTTCGAGTTGCTTTTTGGAGCTCTCAAAGAGGGCGGAGTTATCACCACCCAAGGTTGTACGTTCTCCTATGTCATTCCATTACCCCCGGGGAAGAAAGTCCTTCCATTCAAGTGAACCCTTATATCCTTAGCAGCGCCAAACTAGGGTAGGAAATCGTGATCATCGAAGGCATTTAGCTAAGATGCGGAGCACTGCCATTGTTTGACCCTTGCGAATTTTCGGGGGGTACAATCTGCTGAGGGAAGATCTTAACCACCAGCATTTTCTTAGTAGCATACCAGAGATACGCTTGTCATTAGCTTCCCTCGGCTTCCAACTTGTTATCCGACCCTCCACTATCCTCTATCTAGAACACTGCTAACATACTCTAGCTGAAAATCAATGGCTCCACCTCCCATTGATTACGAAGCTGAAGAAGGATTGCAAGGAAGTCTTTCCAACTGTCGAGTATGCTTACACCACCATCCCTACCTACCCATCTGGGCAGATTGGCTTCATGGTCTGCTGCAAGGACGCCAATCGCGATGTCTCCAAGCCTCTCCGTACCTTTACGGCCGAGGAAGAGGAGAAGCTGTGCAAGTACTACAACCAAGAGATCCACAAGGCTTCGTTCGTCTTGCCTACCTTTGCTCGTGCGGCATTGAAGTAGAGGTGTAGTCTACAATAAATTTATACTACATTAAGATTACATGACCTATGCAAACTCGACATGGGCATGGTTATAATGCAAATTCAGATGGATGAAAATAGAACTGGCTGTGAATTATATCGAAATGATACTTTTCTTTCCACCAGGCGTTATTCCACGGGGTGAATTAGAACTTCTAGACCAGCTGTTCAAGAGGCATAGATAGACACTGAAAAAAAAAACATTTACACCAATATATTCTTCTTTGAGTGTCTGGCTTATCGGCCACTATTGTTACCATCACGAGATGCCTATAACAGCTCGTCCATGGTTTGGGTATTATGTTGAAATTACGAAATGATTCGGTACAAATATTACCCGCCGCCTAGTAGACCACCAATTCCCAAGCACTAACCTCTTGGTCAACCAACTAAACGCGAACACCCTAAAGATTAAGTTGTCGAAAGACATTTCGCAAGATGATGAACAGAACGCAGTCAGTCAGCTAGCTCAGCTAATATTATGGAAGTTTATGATGCAGTGTCATTAAATTAATTAGAGTATCGAGATATTGTGTGTTGACAAGATGTATGATAATTTCTCAACAGAGAGACTAAATCGTCATTCTCCTTGAGTAGTACCAGATCTGATATCAATCAAGTTAGTCTGAATTTCAAAATAGTTAGTATAATTAGCGTTGCTTCTCTTACGGCTGTTAGTCGTGTCGTTATTCTTTTGTGTTCCGCCTGGTCCATGTTTTCCATTACTGTTGTCCTCAACTTGTTAATTCTCTGACAAAATCAATACATTTCTCGACGGGTGTATATTCCAGCGGTTGGTTTTAGTGTACAGCCTGTGTCTGAGCTCTAGGTCCTAGCGATGATTAACATGTTCTTTCATTATCACAAGTAGCAATCACTGCCCAGTGGGTTTCCGACTGAGGACAGTTCTGCCAAATTCACATGTGAAGGGTCTCATATTTTCGTAGTGGACAACCGCTAAGCGATGGGATACTGTACTTCTTGTACCATTGCGAGATGCATAATACCAGGGGCCACATGGATAAGTTGATATCTTATATGCTGTCATACGTGACAAGTACCATTCCCAAATTAAGCGAATTTATGAAGTACGATTGTTTTTGCGGGTACTGATCTCTCTTAAGTTAGTAACTAATGACGTTTATCTTCACATCTGAAAACCAAAGGTATCAATGAAAGGTCTTCTGATGGCAGAATATAGTTAAGAGCTCTGGAATAAAAGTTTACAATGCGCAATGCAATCTACACCCTCAAACATGTAATTGAAAGCATTGAATCTTCAATGATCTAATCTCCATTTCCATACACTTCTATGAATATCTAATTAGTCTTTCTTGTCTCAAGTTTAAACCTCTGATGTCCAAATCACGCTGATAAAACGACAGAAGAACAGAGTAACTCCAGCGAGAACCTGAGCATGTATAGCCGATATGTTTTCTTATCTTCCGTTGTGCCTTGGAATTTAAGCACACGAACCGCCAAGTAAATGTCCGTCAGAATAATCAGTGCAGCACACCCCCTTGATGCATACCAGTGATTGCTCTGTAAATACTGTGTATGGAGTGTCAAAGCCCTCGTCAAGCACATACACGCAGAGATGTAAATGCGATCTGTACAACACTTTAGCACTGTTGATAATCTCTCTAGTTGAAGAAAAAGTACCATATGGTTTGCCTAGAATTAGCGGAGTCGTGTGTCTCCCTGTAGCAGCATCACCAACTACATCTCTCAGGTCTTGAATAGAGATACTGAAGAGAAGATTGACAAAAAGACACAGGATCCACTCTAAACCTCTTCGAGAAGTTCCACCCCCCATACGCCACGAGCTATGAAGCCCACAAGTAAGGATAATCGTGGACATTAGATCCTTTGTAGGACCAAATGATGAGAGGTTGGTGAAATTATGAAGCGCTCCAAAAAGCATGAACAAAATGGCTCCTAGTTCCACCCCGAAACTATATGCAAAGAGCAAGGCGCCGATAGAAAAGATCATGTATCGTGTATATGCTCCTCGGATACTAACACGGCCTGAAACGATAGGACGATCTGGTTTATTCAGTCTGTCTTCTTCAATCCCGGTGAGCTGATTGCTAATTGTGAAAGTATAGAGCAATACCAGGCCCAGAATCGCAGACTTGCTGATATTCTTCAATAAAGATATATATGGCACCCTTGCCTCGAGCGAAGAGGCCGCAGTGAATAGCGAAAAAGGAAATACTGTGGCTAGCGGACCTCATTGATTAGCTCTTGTCATATCGAGTGGAGTTACGATTTCAGATTTTCTCCAGATTATACCCACCAGTGAGATCACTATGGCTAAAGGCCCAGGCGAGATTTACCTCCTCGGCAAGAATGCTGAGGATATCCATTTGAATGTGGCAAGGAGTTGAAATGACAAGATGATAAAATGAAATGCAAGATTGATAAATAGCGGTTAGTTTTTTTGAAGAACCCAGCAATGAGCTACTGAATTTTGGAGTATCTTGCAAAATAAAAGTCCAGGAAATGAAAGCCTTGAAGAATGATACTCAAGCATGGGAGAGCATCCGTTTTAACAAGAAAAAGGATCACAGAAGATTTGGAAAGTTGACTCAGCGCCACATGTGGAGTTGTCAAAGTCTAAAAGCTGAATCAGATACCTGCATGATACGAGAATCTATAGATAATGAGGAAGGTTCGCTCATTACGGTTTGGTGAACAGGTAGCTCATATCGGTTACATCAACTAAACTCTAAAGTTAGATCAAATGATATTGCTGTTCCACCAAATGTCACGTCGCACATGCAGCTATATGTTCAGTGAGACATAGTTCCCAGTTGTGCAACATGGAGAAAAACTATTCAAGTTCCCTCCAAGAGGTTAGTAGCGGATACGTGTGGAGTGTTTTGGAAAAGCATCCGTATTTGGAGGGATTTGCCGCTTAAAAAGCTTACTAATTTATATACATCAATTGCTTCGTGTAGTGGCATCTGATTCAGCAGTATCAGAACTAGAACATGACTCAACATCAAGGATGTGGATGTTTTATTCTGGACCGAAATTTAATTTTGATACTATGACATCTGCGAATAAAATTCGCCTCAGCATTTTCCCCTTTCGGTAGAGTTTCCGTCTACAACTTCAACGCCATTGGTACATGAGTCTTGGTTGACGGCTCACATACGAATGAAGATCCCATGCTACCCCTCAATACTCAATCAGCACCCGCTATTGTCTGATAATAGTGCGAGATGTTTTTATCTCGTATGTTCCTACTATTTCTGCCGAACATAGTCATGTTTTGCGGTAGATGGTGTGCAAGACAAGTCTTTTTTGGTGATTTTCGGCTGTATATTTAACAATCAAGATCTTGCGGCCAGGATTCCTGGGTCCAGAGATGCTGTCAAATTGATAGGCATGGTAGTATCTGGTGCTTTTTGTGATCTTAGGAAAACTCCTGATGGGCGTGGTACAGGGCGTAGTTAGCGGCGTGTTGCCTTGTACGCCTCCCAATCTTCATCGATAATAAGAAAAGAGATAGTCTAATAAACCAAAGTCGACTTTCAAATTGCTACATCGGTCCCAAAGTAATTTTCGCATTCTGCATATTCTCCTCGCGATTCTAGTAGTAGCTTAACGAGAATAACACATCAACGGATTCAGCAGCCGAATGCCTGGAGCTTCATAACCCTGACCTTGGAGCCGCTCGTTTCATCGAGGTTCAGCTTTCTTTGGTATTTCCCGAGGTTTTCAACATCGAGACTTTGAAGACCACGACCTTAACTTTAGTGGCAACTTGGCCAGTTCTAAGCCAGCGCATGAGTATCACGGTATGTGAAATTTCACCCTGATGAACAGGATACAAATATCACTCACTAGGGTGATTAAAGAGAACCAAATTCGAATCATGCACAGCTCACGAAATTATTGGATTCTGGAAGTCCAAAAGGCTTGATGTGACTTTGAACGAAACGCTTCCGTGTTTACGGTGTCCAGAAAATCAGAATTTAATTTAATAGACTCTAATCGATAACCTCCTGACATTCGACGAAAGCTGGAATGATTATTTCTACCCTCGAGCTTTGACTATACGATCTACCTTCCTGAAAGATGCTTGTTTGATACGCTTCATAGTTCAGCACCCATTTTGCGATGCAGATGGTGATACCACTACCCAATTCTGGCGACTTGATATGTACTATTACACCTTGGAATAAGTGTGTTTCGTATTGCTCAGGCATATTGTGCAATCCTACAAGGGAAAGCCATTGACTCTTAAGACTTCGCTAAGAACTTAAGCTGCGAGAAGAAAATACAACTGAGTCACTTCTATCTCTAGCTGAGCCCATAGAACCAGCTGCAGCTAGACACAAAGCTTTCCTTGCTCACGGATAGACTTCGTTACTCCTAGGTGGCTTGAGACAGCATATAAATCAATGGAGCTGTCCAAGAAGAGTAGACAAAACAGCAATAATACCTAATTTCGTTATCGATATGCTGGCAAGAGATGCTGAGATGGAAGGGATTCGCGTAACAAGACATGACTTACTGATGGCATGGGTCTATGTTGTGAATACTCTTCCGAAGACTTTGAAAACCGATACTGATCAGAAGTAGAATTCAATGACGGAGAGATCAAAAGGTACTCAGAAACCAGAACTAGAGCCGCCACAGTTCTCTTTCATAATGAATATCGCGAAGCTGCTAGACCATGATTCGGAATTTCACAATCCGTGGATTGTAGTTACGCTACCAGAAATTGACTTGTCTAGTCTCTCCAAACCCTCACCCTTTCTAGCTGTTGCGCAGCTTATTCGTTCAACAATATCTGATGCCCGACGCCGCCCGCCAGTGGGGCAGATTATTCAACAACATGTAAATGTACGAAATGCACCTATGGGTCCTGCTTATTGGAGGTGCCGCGAGCCAAATATTGTTCCTAGCTCATAGACTAGCTTACCGCTGTACAATTTGGAACCAGTGACTCAGGAGGGTATAAAAGACAAACCTTCCTTTGTACAAGCAGGCGCGAAAGTGTGCCCGATAATCCGGTTAGCAGGGCTATCATTCGCAGATGGCATCTTGGGATGGATAGGCACAGAAGGTTTCTGGATTCAGGGATACTTGGATGAAGCATCATGGGAAAGAATCAGTGATTTCCGAGCATGCGTTAAAAATGTTGATTCCTTATAGCTGTTGGCGCAGCGCAGATTCAAGTCAATTTTCCCTCGCTAGACTCACCATGTTCAAAACGCTCAACAAAGAGCAGAAATATTGCTCCGCTGCAATATAAAATGCAACTAACCCAGTCAAGTACTAGGACATTATCACAGTAGGACAATATGGCAGTAGGTACCGACCAAATTAAGTAGATTCAGGGATCGAATTTCTACACATTTGGTATTAGGAAAGCAGACCTTGTGAGTACTTCACTACACCATCAAACGCCAGTGATAGCCATAATTGCAACGACACCGGCTATGCAACATCAATTGTGCAGATGTAAAGCATGTTATCGCCTTTTATAATGCAAGACACATTTGGCATTCGCCATGATTCGACCCATCGCCAAGCCAGATAATATAAACATGATAACATATACATTTCCTGTCTTACCTAAAATACCTGGCAGATATACGACCCAAATAGGGATCGAGTCATGTAAAGGGGCACTAAAGTATGTCAATATCGCTTAATATTAAGCGAAGGGGTAAACTGTTCATCCAAGCCAAGCTTCCCTAATTTCATTGCCATGTCAGATCCGTAGCCTTCGAAATGCATCAGGCATTCTTCTGATCAAATTCCGCCGCCTCTGCAGCTTCCAAAGCTCCGGGATCATTAATATCAACTCCCAACCTTTGCGCTTCCTGAATTTCCCGCACCGGCCCAACGAACCACTTCCTTGCCCACAAGATCCACGCACCGCACGAGAAAATCGCAATAATGCCCACAGCTACCACGGTATAATTCACCGTTTGACTCGTCACCGGATTTACAGCCGGGAGACAAAATATAATCGTGATGAAACTTATCCATAGCACTGCGATCGCTGCTACTGGGCGACTCGCTATACCTAGGTTAAATGGGCCCTTTCTAGGCGAGAAAGTAGTGGGATAGAGGAGGCCGATAAGAATAGGAATTCCATAGGAGATGTAGAGACCAATAGTTGCGATGGAGGTAGCGGCACTGAAAGCAACTGAAGACCCGAGGGAGGGAAGAGCGAGACAGAAGGAGAGAAAGGCCGCGAGCCAGACCGTGCGGATTGGAGAACGGAAACGTGCGTCAACGTGATGGAAGAAGGGAGGAATACCGCCGTCGCGAGCAAAGGCGAACATCATTCGAGAGTTGGAGGTCATTGAGAAGAGGCCGCAGCTGAGTGGTGTTAGCTTTGAACTGCGGAGTTTTTGTATTAATTGGTTGATAATGATCAGCACAGCGATGTGGGTAGTGCATCTTCCTGCTCTCCTGCTTATGGTCCCTCGCAAATTCTATGGGCTTTGAGTATTATGATAACTTACTGCCAAACACAAATCAAAATTAAACACATCAACACCACTGCTCCATCAGCCCCGAAAACATCAACAAAGATTTGCAATACTGGCTGTCCTATCGAATCATCTGCTAATCCAAGGGTGCGACTGAAGTCCTGGATACTAAACAGAAAACTAATCAACACGAAAAACCCAAACAGCGAGCTGAAGCCAACAGATGAGATTACACCAATGGGTGCACTCCAGCTTGCTTTCCTAGTTTCTTCAGAGAGGTGGGCCGAGGCGTCAAAACCAGTTAATGTATATTGGGACATCAATGCACCACAGCAAGCGACGTAGGCAGGAGAAGCGCGAACACTCCATCCTGGGTCCCCCGTGCCGTCGTAGAAGGTCGCGAAAACGAATTTTGCGCTTTGGTGAGTTGGTGCTTTTGCGAGGACGGCGATTGCGATCGCCGTTATGCCGAGCGAGTGCAGAGCGATGGATGTGTTGTTAAGGTAGCGCAGGACATGAACGCCGAACGTATTTACAATGCCGTGAGAAATGAGTACTGCAGCATATATCCCAATAGTCTTTCCAGGAGTGGCTTCGTAAGAGGACTTGACCGTTGCGGTGACGCTTATCAAACCAGCACAGCCGAAGGAGATGCCAGTTGTTACTGCAACCTGGCCGAGGAGGTTGAACCTGTAACCATTAACATGGAACTAAGTCGTAACCAAGTTAGAGAGATGTAAAGACTCACCAGCCTGTGACCCAACTCGCGAATGGTGCATGCGTTTCTGGTGCGAGTATTGCAGCCCAGTAATACGGACCTCCAGCGGTTGGAATCGCGGATACAATCTCAGCCATGCCTAGAGCAACAAACATAGTAAATGTAGAAATAACAATCCACCCCACAGACATCACGCCGGGGCCACCAGTGGTAAGACCATATTGGAAAAGTGTTGTGATGCCCGTAATTACCGACTAGCAAGGTTTGGTTTTAGAACTAGCATTGGCAGAAGGAGTAAAACATACGATAATAGAGAAGGAAATTCCAAAATTGTGCATCAATCCCCAATCTCGCCTCAGCTCTTGCTTGTATCCCAACTGAGCGAGAACTTCTTCATCTTGCGCATCTACGGTTGACAGTCTGCTTGCTCTCCGTTCGACGGGAGCTGTCGCAACGACATCTGCTGCTGCACTCATGACCACTAGACCCTAGTCTTATATTAATTATAGAGCAAGTGTCAAAGAAAGATGCAAGTTAAAAAACGAAGAAAGAGTAGGACACATGACGCGCGGGAAGGCCGAGCTCTTGTATGTGCTTTGTCTCTACGACAATTGGACCTTGAGCGATGGCTTCATGGATATGAAGCTGGAATTGGTCGAGAAGGTAGCTCCCCTGTCAACGCTGCGATAAGAGCTTGCTGCTAATCCTAGCATAAGATGTAAGCGATACACACTTGAGTGGCATGATTGGATATCAATGAGCGCCCTACCGAAGCTATCACCTGCTGCAACGAGTTGGGGATCTATTGTATAACAATGAAGGAACATAGAGGAATACATAGTCCCTACATTGAGATTACATACCAATATAAGTAACATTTTTTGACGCTTGAGATTAAGGCTTGTATTTGTTAAAATCATCATCATCTTTCTTGTGTAAATGAGTATCTGGTAGTGAGTAGATGTCCACGTGGGAGTATCCATTGTGTGATTCTCTCCACTTATAAATGGGCGCGACATAACTAATGTTGAAAATGCTCTTGTGTTTTGAACGTAATGATGATACGGTCTATTTTATTTATCTTTCGTTTGGGACCTTGTGGTTAACCCACTTATCAGTAAACGCCTTGGCTATGCCCTCTGGATATTTTCCCTTTCCAGAGAATTGACAATACCATTCCATTACATAATCCATATACTTCCTGCCGTTCGTATATTCAGATCCTTCACACTAGATTGCTTTCCATTTGGTCTGCTCTCTTTCAAGTGTGGCTGCAACCAAGTCGACACCTGCTAGGTATTTCTATTCTCACCCTATCAAGAGCTCTCGCCCATCTGCAACATGTGCCCCATTTTCTCGATCTATTCCCTGTCAGCAAAACGACCGCAAATATTAGTACTCCGAGCACATACCTTTGTCTTAAGATACCCACCCACCTCCTCACTTCGTATTCCTCCAATTCCACCTTTTCTCCATGCAATCGGAACCATCGCTACTCTCTCCCTGACAATAATCTCACGATTCGGGCCCTCCACCGCTCGCACCTTGTCGGGATTGTTTGTCAAAAGACGCAAATCGCTCACGCCCAAGTCCATCAACATAGCTGTCGCCAAGCCATAACTTCGCGCATCTGCTGGATGTCGTAATAGTAGATTTGCCTCCACGGTATCATTGCCTAGATCCTGTAAATTGTATGCCTTGAGCTTTTCCCCAAGTCCAATTCCTCTCCCTTCTTGGCGCAAATATATTATGATTCCACCAGCGGTATGGGAGGGCGACGAGGGCAGAGACATCAATCGCGCAGCTTCGTCCAGTTGTTCTCCGCAATCGCAACGTGCTGACCATACGGTCTCACCAGTATAACACTCCGAATGTATCCTCACAAGTGGTGCCTGTATGTTCACATCTCTATTTGTATTCTCGTTTTTGTCCTGCTTTCCATCATCAGGTAATCTACTCGTCGTCCGTCCCGGAAATAATCTGCCGGTATATGCCCCGCGTATTAGCCGATCCATCTCCGTCTCTCCTTCTCGCACCCTGTCCAAGCTCTGCGAGCGTATCTGATTTCCAAAGACTATCGCCAAGTGCTCTTTATTATCCTCTGAATTTTGGTATAGATGTAGGAACATTTCTGTTCCTGTAGTGGTAGGTATCCGTGCCCGCACGACACAATTCACATCTGGTAGTTTCTCGAGCAGCTTGGGCTTCCTCGACCCGCATCCGCCATTGCTGAGACTAGAATCCACGGGTACGCTTCTGGGCAGCCGGTTTAAGGGATCGTTTTGTGAAGAGGGGGTTGATATCCCTGGGGTAGATGGTGGTGTGAACTGGGGAGAAACAAGGCCGGGTAATTCGGTTTCGGGCTCTGATTCATGATGGTGGTGATTGTGGTTGTGATTGTGATTGTGCTGCTGAAAGGGCGTATGCCGCTCTCCGATTGACGCCAGATCGAGATCTAATTCTGAAATATTGCGCGACACCGGTATGGGTCGAGGAGAGTAGAATGGCGGCAGTTTGGGGACTTCGTCCTGCTCCTCGGTGGGAGAGTGGGGTTGTGGCGAGGGGGAATGAAAGGAGACGGCGGGATGCCACTGAGAAGGGTGGAGGTCGGGCATGGTGAGAAGGGAAGCCAGTTGGAGGATATACTATTGCGAGGGCGTGGCAGACATGTGAGGAGTAGTGGTAGTGGTAGTGGTGGTGTAGTATATTTGTATGTGTATAATAAATGGCATGTGGCATATATGATCAGTCTCCGAGTCAGCGGAGCGCCGGGTAAGCTTAGCGTCCCCTCCTCAGCGCCGAGGGTCGGGTTTGGATCCCGCTTGAGTGGTAATCAACCACCAATGTTTACCTAAGCCAGAGTCAAGAATGATAAGCAACCCTAGATCACTCATCAAGAAGAGAGGGGAGGATTGATGAGATGTTGTGGTAAATATAGATATAGAGATGAGAGCATTATATCTATAGTCTCACAGATGGTACCGCGTGATATGTCGTATATGTGCTTATTCCTTGCAACAAGACAAGTCACGTGCTCCCCATCCCACAGTCGCCATATCCGAATCACAACAGTAGGATCAGCAATCGCGCGGGTCTATAAGTTCCACAAGTCGATGCTTTTGCTAATTCAATAAATTTCATGCTAAACTACACTCGAGACTTAGTTTTAAAGGAACCCACGCTCCATAGATATCTTTTTTTGGCTACTTTGTTGTGCTTATTTAAATATGCCTCTCAAAGCACCACAGATGAGGTTGCGAACGCGATTGCGAATGCGACTGAGAATGAATTAACGTCGTTAGGTATGCTAAAAACCATTTGCTCCTGTTTTCTAAGGTTTCTTTTATGATAGCGTATTACACATCAGCATAATTTCACAATAGCACGTCTTTATCATAAAAAACAGCATCTATATCATCGACCTTAAAAGATGTGCCAATTTCCTAAAAGCATACATAATAATAGACCTATACAAATAAACCTGATCTCCATTTGGAAAGCCAAGATGATGCATGCGATGAAGTAGATTTGAAATTTGCTTTCGTCATATATACTTCTTGTTGGAGGCCCCTACTCGAGCAGCCTAAAACCACCAGAGCACTATGAAACAATCTGACCACCATAGCATGTTTCCCAACAAACTTCTTTTACCCAGGAAAACCATAACACATGAAGAATAAACCATATTCCGTAAAGGAAGGCAACTCAAATCCTCACTAACTGTCAACTGTAGCAAGAAACTTTTCAAGACTATCTATCGACTTTTGTGTCAATGCGGCAGCTATATATCCAAAACTCTTCAGCCCCTCTCGCAATATCTTTCCATCTGCATATTGCCTCGCTCCCATATTGATGGCAACCCATAGACAGGCCATCCCGGTTGATATACTTTTGTTAAGCATCAATTCCTGGTTGTGCTCGTCGTCATAAGCACCCCCTCTCTCCTCGTTTTCACCTTCAATCGGTTGGTTTTGTGCGGTAATGAGTTTAACTGTCGCAGCCATGATCGTCTCAAAGCGATCTTTCATGCTCATAGCCATCTCTCTCTGTCTGTTTGTCGGAGCACCATTCCTACCAATGATAGAACCAATAAAGACCTCTACCTCAGAGAGAGGACGATGTGGAGATGGTCCATACTCATACATCAGGTCAAATACAGAATTTTCATATCTGTGACACAGTTAGTGAGAGATAGCATTTGAAACTTCATTACAGATTTAGGGGACGAACTGATCACGAATCCATCTTGCCTGGGATATCTCGGTTCTCCAATCTATCTTCTGGAATTGTTGTCTGATATCTTTCAAAAGGTGCTTCAACAGCGATGTCGACATTTCCCAGTCTTGTTTCCTGGCTCCTACCACCGAGTCTTTTCTGTTCGTTTTCAGCCGCCTGAATACCTCATACTCATCAACTGCATCAAAGAGTTTGCCCAAGATACGGGTACTCTTGTAATACTTATAATCCGGAGCTTCGTCATCGTCAGTCCCGGTTGAATCGGGGTCAAAAGAGATCGGCTTGTCTCTCATAATCTCCACATTCGGGCCTGGAGCCATAAAGTGTGGTCGCATTGGACTATATTTGATCATTCTAAATTTATCCATATCAACCTGAGGGAAAGTAAGAAGCTATTGTGTAAAGATTTGACCTTGTACTCACCGGCTGACCAGTCTTGGAAAAGTCGACAGCCGTAGAAGCCATCTCTGCTAAGTCTATGCAACGTGCATCAGATACTCCTTCTTCGCTTTGGTCAGCTATGATTTTGTGCATAACACAAATGCGGCCGAGCTGATCGACTTCCATGAACTCAACAAAAAAGTCTGTCATATCTGATTTTTCAACTTCACGGTGAAGTTCCCGTGGAGATACGCGAGGATAATCGGCTGGTTCGAAAGGTGGCCTGTTCAATCGAGCTTTTCGATCAAAGATGATGTGATAGAGATCACCATCGAGGTCACCGCCACTCAACATACTTGGAAGATCGCGGGGACCTTTCTGACTAAACGCTATGCAGTTACGAAGTTTCATCAGTGGTGATTCATTTGGCACTTCCACCGCTACAGCTGTCTGTATGTCTCCGGGGTGCAGAGCTGGGGATCGGGTGACTATTATTTTCTCGTCTCGCTGACTTGTGATTACTTTTGCTACCCCGTCAATATCAGCAATGCAGAACACCTCGCCTTCTTTAAGGATTCCAGTCTCATCTAAGATACCCAGAAGTGTAAATCCTTCTTTCACGGGAATGCGTGCTTTGTATTTCAAGTTCCGGAGCTGGACAAGGACTGCGGCCTCAACAACGCGAGTCAAGAACTCATCCTGCTGAAAGGCTAAATCGATATGAGACAATTTCTCAATAAACCAAGGCAGTCTGAGCTTATCACCGATTGCATGCGAAGCTAGAAATTTTGCTGCATGTTTTGCCGTAGATGAAACCAAGGAGAGCCGCTCAATTTCCTGTTTCTGTAGATCAAAAAACCACTCGTGCGAGACACCCAATTTATCTAATATAGGTATCATTTGCTCATTCAAGTATAATGCAATCGGCTTGTATCCGGCTGTACAGATTTCGAGATCTGTAGAGTCAGAGCCTCTGAATTTAGTCATTGACTCTCGCAAGCACAGTTGCAGTCCTTGAACTCGACTGTCTAGTGCAACCATCCCCTTGACTCCTGTATATAGACAGTCAGTGCAATGCCTTAATGTAGAGATCATACCTCTGAATGGAGTTTTACATCGTATCTCATCACGCAAGAGGATATACCTTGATATCTTAACTGAATCACCGTCGGCCTCTTCCCAGATGGAAGACCAGCCCAAATTAGATCTAGGGCTTGCTGGGAAATAGTACCCACGCCATCACTGAACACGCGATTGTTCCTCTTCACATCGGGAATTTCCCGCGCAATATTTGGTGGCAAAGGGATAGCTTCTCTTGTATCTGAGAAAGCCTGTCCAATACGTGCGGCGCACCTTGCGGGGCAGCGAATGTGCGAAAAATCCCCTAAGCCTTTGATGAGTTGACGGTGATACAGAAGGCCACCTTCATGGGAAAACGGTGCCATAAACCAGCAAGACTGGGATCGTAGTGAAGAGTGAGAAAATCCTAGGAACGAATATGTCCGGCCGGCGATCGGTATGCCACTGTTCATTATCCATTTGAACCTCTGGAAAAGATCTTTGTTCGAAACGGTTCGGCTGAATCTCACTTGCGAGCCATCTTCTTCACTAAACTGAACACGCAAGAAACAATCATGATGCTTGGAGTACTTCCTCAACACTCGATTGTTGCTTTCTGCATCTGGTCCGTACAGATAGATGCCAGTCGGCGTAACCTGCGCTTTGTGAATCATGGCGACTTGACCTGAATGCTCTACTTCGAAGCTATCACTTCTTGTTTCGGCTTCTAGCTTGTTCAACAGTTTCACTAGTGAGTCTGTGGAGAATTGCTCGGGCTCCACGTCTGGTCCTGCATAGGGGATAACTCTGAATAGCTTTCGCACCGCTGCGGTCGTGACTAGCTCGCCAGACCTGTTGAACATTTCGCTAATAGCAGGCACAAGTAGCAGAACACTTTTTGGGGACAAGTAGCCATTCTGCGCAAGCTTTTGTACCTGAAATCTGACTGAGAAAGGAAGACGCATTTTCCCCCGTGGTAATAACGCATCACGTAAGCCTTTCAGAGCACTAGCGTAAGTTTCTCCTACTTTTGTGGTAGTAACTGAACGATGTGAGAGATGGGGGAGGCCTCGTATCTGTCTAAGCAATGGTAGCTTTTGTTTCAAGTCGAGTTGTGGTTTGATCCCTATTCGGTATACGAGGCAGCTTCCTGAAACTCCCTCGTGATCTGCGTCCAAACCAGTTACTCTTTTTCTGCCGATAGATCCATTCAATTCCCCTTTCGAAGCTTGGGATATTCGAGGGGCTTCCCGTAAAGTGAACAGCAGACTAGACCTGCCTCTAGCTATCGATTCGATACTGAAATAGGCAATATCAAGCCGGCCTGAATCACACGTCTCGAAAGAAACATTCCTCGACCCAAAAACCAATTTTGCTGATTTTTCCAACTGAAAGAAACCTTGCACGTATAAGTTGGGTCTTTTATAATCCCAGATCCCGCAACAGATATTTTCGCAATCGTAATTGTGAAAATCGCTACTAGCAATAGTCTTCTGCCTATTCTTCAATTTGTTTTCTTGCTCTGGCCTCATTTCCCTTGCATATTCGAGGCCTTTAATTGCGAAGGGATCTAATTGCTTCTTGTTGAGGGTACACTTAATCGGTTGACCATCTATCTCGAGTTGTATACGACCTGGCACGTCGATGTTGTTACCAAAAGGATTCTCAACCTGTCCGTATGTACGGTAAAACTTCCAGCAGTCGGACTCCTTAAGGAAAACAATTTTTGCTAGGTCTCTCTGTCCAAACCTGTCATATGTCCAGTCCTCGATATCCATACATTGCATAGCATCTTCCAATGATGTCTTGAATCTAGCATCCGTACAATGACTGGGCACATCGCGAACGAAAATTTCCATGGTAGTTGATGACCGATACAGCTAAAGGCTAGAAGGAAACGGTTTCTATCAATATTGGATAAATGTATCGGAGATCTGACGTTCTCAAGATTGAATTGACTCAGCTACAGCAACGATGAGCGTTGTTCATATTCAGCATCAACCCTTTGCGCGACACCTACCCGCAGCTGCGATACCAACTGAATGAAAAGTTTACGTTATTTGAGAATCATCCGCACTGTTGAAATGTGACAAAAGTGATTGGAAGATGTTCCTCAGTCTCTCAGGAGTGGATATGATGCGGGGAAATGGGCAACGTGAAACTTGTGCTACCAGTGTCTGGGGTCTGTATTTTTGTACGACCCAAGTCTCTTCTCCTTACCAGTATATGACGTTTCAAAGATATACTCCAGTCTTTAGACGTACACGTACACAGTGGCTGTCTTGATATGAGCTAAGGGCGAGTATCTCCAATCATAGCTTAAAAGTTTCCCGCAATTTAGGAGTTGTTTTGGCCTTTTGTTGTAGCCCTTTACTCATACCTCGCTGACCTTGTATCATCAATAATTGTCGATTCCTGTAACTATATATTCCAAATTCCATCTCACTCTATCGGTCGTTCTTGGATCAACAGTTTTAGCAACGAAATTAGAGCACGCTAACGCCAAGCTCTTCATGAATAAGGATACTGATCTTAGCCTTCCGGGCAATATTAATACTGTGCTTGATGCATTCTGTAGATGGTATTGCGACATGTCTTGCGAATTATGACAATGGCATGATTGGACTACTGGGCTACGTCGCGATAAAATCTCAGCCACTGCGGTGACACATTATTTAGTGAAGGCAGCTGGATCAATAATTTATTTTGGGGCTGCTTGGTTACACACATGTTTCCGTTCCAGCTCTCTGGACACAAGCTGTCTAGGAGAGATATTTAGAATAATTCTCCGTGCCGACAGAATCCAAATTGGCTCAAATAGAGTGGCCTACATCCCTCGATCAGTCACTAACAACAATCATGAATTGATTATTACATAGATCATTCAATGATTCGGGGAATATTCTCAATATATTGAAAAACTTTAGCAATGATTCTAGGACGTGAAGTTTAAAGGCTTCGGAGATTCAAACGCATATTTGGATCGAGAGAAAACCCCTCCAAGCATTGATGCTGCGATACAGTTGGCAAAAAAATGGCGCAGGCTCTTTGTCACTAAAGGTGGTAACACTGGACTTGGTCCAGCAAATGAAATATTTTTCCGTTGAGATGGTCGTACGCCATTCATCATTCAGAAGAACCCGAAGCTCATTTGGTATCTCTATACAACGGTCAGTTTAATTTTTCAAATCACAGGCGATGCTTACATATATGGGTATATGGATGGAAAAAATTATACCGCATTGTAGAGCAGGCGTGGGAATTACGGATTCAGATATCGAGCTGCGAAAGTCTGATGCAAGAACTGAGTATATACTTCTGGCATAAATCATGTTTCGTCTCATATATTAGCTTCTCTGATCTTTAACCAACCACTTAGTAATTAAGCGCAATCATCAAACTTTTACATAGGTTTTCTCAGAAAAGTTTTGCAGGCATAAATAAGAGATAATTGAAAGAGATATTAGGGCTTTACATATTAAATATTATGGTGGCGAGAGTCGATTAGTAGTCACATAATCCGTCTTCCTGTAGAGAAATTAACAGGCAGAATCACTTGTTAACTAGAATTAATTATTTGACATGCCATACCAACGCTCATAATGTTGGTAATGGCAAAGAAATGCACAGATGCGGCTCGCGCGCGTACGAAGTCTAATCGCTTTAAGTGGGTCTATTACATAAGCGCTTACCCTCATGAATTCTTGAATATTGTTAATATAACACTTGAATCTACTGTGCACCCAACTCGGCTGCCATGATCATCGTCACTCCCATTATTGTTAAATTACAAGTTTTAGCCATCTCTTTAGATAGAATGAGATGCTACTAATATCGACACTAAGTGTGATGTTCAAAATATAGCGGCAAAAGAGACACTATGATTTTGGCAAGCTACGCTCCTTTTATGCTTAGCGACAATCCTTCAGCCTCTTGATTAAAATGCTCCCCAACAAAGTCATAACCCAGCGTAACGGGAAGCAACAGGCATGCGAGCCGTGCCGGCGACGCAAAGTAGCCTGCAACCATGCCTACCCGGTCTGTAGCCGGTGCCAGAGAAAAGGACAGGAGGTATCTTGCGTTTACGCTGTTACCAAATCTTCGTCTCTGGCTTCGTATCCAGAGATTGAAAGGTTTGCAAAAGCTTCGCGGCAATCAGAAATCGATCATGAAAGTGTACTGCCTAGTCCCGGTACTTTGGAAGGCCTTTCGTCAGCGGGCTATCTTGGCCGAACCAGTTTCCCTGCTTTTTTTCAGGAAGCCCAAAGTAATCTAACATCAGCAGAGAGTCTCTCCGTAAACGCCCCAGGTTTCTTAAGCACGGGTGGCTGTACTGAAAATGGCGTAATGCCTAGCGTTAAGGGAAAGTTGGCTGAAACCCAAGTTCTGCGTGCCATTGAAGTCCTCCAGACTCTTCCTACCGACGAGCGAACGGCGCTGGCTCTTTTCAGGCAAAACTTGAATCCTAATGATGGCTGGATTCGCATGGCTGGTGAAAATTCAATTATTAGTACGTGGAAGGCGTTTGGGTCTTACTTGTCTGAAAATAGACTACGTGAAATGGCCGAGATCATCTTCAGCAATACCCACCGACCTTTCATAGAATTGGAAGAGAGCAGTGATCTAGGGATGTGGTTCGAGACGTTTTCTGGCCATAATCTTCGATGGGAATCATTGGCAATTATTTTCGCCTATCTTGTGCTAGGAGCCACCGCCTCTTCGTTGCCCGGAGAAGAATCGAGGAACCTCCTTCTCGCTTCTAAGGAATGTTGTTCTTTGTGTATCTCGTGGGCAGATGGGAGTACAAATGCTAACGTTTTACTGGTGTATGCTTTGTACAAGCGGTCTATAATTGAAGCCTGTATCAGTGGAGAAGCAAGTAAGTCATTAGCTCCCCAAGACTACTGTTTTCAATCTGTATTGTGCTGCCCTTACTTCATTTACTATTGAGGATCTATGAATCCGATAACGTTAGACAAACGCTGGTAGTAGTCCTTTGGCTAACATGTCTAATTGAATGCAGGTTTCGCATACTGGAATGCCCACACGGCGGCGATTGCGATGCTGACGTTTGTTGGCTTACATGTCCAAACGAAACCAAAATTAGACCCATGTGAGCCAACAGCCTCATCCGAGGTTTACAGGCGTTTGTTTTGCCAGATTTATATTATGGATAAAGTTATAGCAACCTTTGTCGGCCGTCCCCCTCTCCTGGCGTGGAAATACTGTACAACTCCGCTGCCGCTCGATTTAGATGACGAGCAACTTTTATCCAAAAGCGCAGATCTAAAGCAAACCTTTCAAAATTTGGATCGCTATGGATGGAATAAGCGTCCTCAGCTACGTGCTAGCACTATTCTTCGAGCCCGAACTATGATAGCCATTGCTCGGGAGGAAATACTTGAGATTGCCCTTGGCCGTGCCGAATTTTACACTTGTGATAGTATCATGTAAGCAGTCTCTTCTATTTATTTACCTTCTTGTCTGACTAAACGATTTACAGGCAATTAAAATCACGGCAACAGGAAATATATCTTCAACTGCCAGTCTATCTGGTTTACAATTTCCACGAGGACTCTAGGCAGATTAAGCCAGCGCTTTTCTATACTAGAATATTGATTCGACTTGAGCATCTTCTTAATCTTTTTTTCTTAGAGAGATTGTTGTCAGACAAATCCAAAAGCATTGGAGGCAGAGATCTCCTTACTATCAGCTTTGAAATGCTGTCATTAACGACAATACTGTGGACACATAAGGACCGATTAGCAGGGTTCCAAGGCGAATTCGAGTGGCTAGTAAGTTGTATGCCTTCTGCCCATAATCATGACCTATTTATTATTGTGCTGTACCGTATTTCAATTATGAATAGAGCCACATTGTGCTAATACTTACATAGGTTATCGGCCACGGAGCCCCTGCTGCAGGTGTACTCTGTAATGAATTAGTGAATCCAAATCTAGTACTAGCAAATGCGAATTTAAGTGAATGTGCAGGCACCGCATTCACGCGATCTTCAATAATCCAGCAGCTTAGCCTTCTTATTGGATTCCTTGAATGGGTTGGACCCTCACAACCAAATAGGGATCTCGCAAGGGCTGTAAGGGGTATAGTTAAGAATGTACTTGACCAGACGCTAAATGCGAACACGAGTCTGGATCTCCATACAGATATGAACGAGTTCTTTAATTTCGACCTGCTTGATACCTTTGATTGGATTTCCAATGAAGCTAGCAATGCCCGAAATGCTACCTAACTGTAAACGGCCATTTTACACTATAGGCAAGATCTGGCGTTTTCAATACGATTCTAGCCTACATCATTGATATTCGTGTGGCTGGTTATGTTAAGATTTGATTAGTTAGGAAGATATATGAAATGATTCATGCGAACCAGGTGACAGGATGGTACATGGTGTTTCATATGAATCATGTATTCTTAATAAAATTAAATTAGTGAGTAGGCGCTGTATATTCAAACATAGTATCTGGTGAGTTGTGTGACTGTGACTCAATTGGCCCAACTTGCGAAACGACTTCAAACTAGGGCAGTGTTTACTGGAGTTGTGATTTCAAATCGACTCAAACCGTATAATCATCAACTAATAGTTTACTACTGATGCCAAATTTATTGAGACATTGTTCAATATCCTCCTTGACAAAGAAAGCAGATATTGTTTCCTAGACGATCCGTTCGGTGGCTGTGATCTGCCTAGCTTATAGTTGCAACGTTATTGGGTTATTTCCTTGAATATTGACTCGCCAAATAAGATCTAAACTCTTTTGTACATGATTAGATCTGTTTGTACAACCTCTCCTATCGTAAAATCATGATCCCCTATTACACTGTATCCTAGCTTCTCATACACCTTTTGAGCCTTGTAATTCTCTTCCCACACTCCTAACCAAATATTCCTAAAACCCTGGTCCTTCGCCATTTCTTCTAACTTATTGGCTAAAAGCTTTCCAATTCCATACCCGTGATAAGCAGGATCCACATACAGCTTTTGCAATTCTATCGTGCCTTCAAGATTGGTGATACATGGCTCGGTGGTACCACGGGTCAGGAGTGCGAAGCCGACAATATTTCCTTTCTGGTTTCTTGCGACAATCATGTTCTTCATGGGATCCTCAAGATCTTTAGTGGTGGCATCTATGCTGTAGGATTTGTCGAGGTACGCCTGAAGCTCGGGTAATGGAATAGAGTGCCCAAAAGTGATAGAGAAAACATGCGCCCCGAGTTCAGCAACTTTAGCAACGTCGTTATTTTGTGCTGGGCGGATGTCAATTTTTTGCTGAGATCTAGTTGCCATTTCTCCCTTTTTTAAAATGAGACGGAAATAGAACCTGTTGGAATTTTGTGAACTCGTATCTTATAGAAATAGGAAACCGCATGGCAGCCGACCATGATATATGTTTTTTATGCCTTAGTGCCCCACTAGACCTATGGTCACCAAGACTATCAGAAATGACAAATGAATTCCGAGCTTACTATTAACACCATTGGTCAGTTTTGTGTACCAGTTCTACTATCAATACGGGAGCAGAGGTTTAGCCAGTCTGTTAAGGATCAATAGGCGAGTCTATATTGCACGCCGAGCACCGAGCACCGAGCACCGAGCTCCGCTTGATTAGAACCGATATCACCCACTCACTATTACGCCGTTTTGCTTGTATTTTTCCCCCTCCTAATCTCAACCTGCTGCTTCCCTTTTTAAAAAGAAGGCCAACCCATCAAGAAATTGAATTATTACGAAACTAGTTTCTTGCGACCTCTTATTTGCCACCATGTACCTTCGTGCTGACCATGCGGACGCGACGATACCCATGCTACGGCAATTAATTCGCAAACACCCTCTTGGTATTCTCACAACTGCTATTTCTTCCCATGTTTACCCACTACTCCAATCCAGCCACATTCCATTTCTTCTGGACGTCCAGGATGAGTCTGATGAGGCTGAGAAGGGTGTCTTGAGGGGACATTTAGCTCGTCAGAACCCCCAAGCAAAGGCCATCATCGACTCCTTGAAGTCGCAACAACAAGCACCCACCAACTTCCTTGAAGAAGAAGTATTGATCCTGTTCAACTCACCAGTAAACCACTATGTTACTCCGAAATTCTATACCGATACCAAGCCCGTCACCGGTAAAGTTGTACCAACTTGGAACTATGCTGCCGCACAAGTATATGGCCGCGCCAAGATTTATTATGAGTCCAGCTTAGACGAAACCACAGCATTCCTATCACAACAAATATCTGATCTGTCCCAGCATGCTGAAGAATCAATCATGGGATATACTGGCACTGATAGTAAGCCGACGGCATGGATGCCGTCTGATGCTCCGGAACGTTATACCCAACTGTTAAAGAAAAATATCATTGGCATTGAAATTGTTATTGACCGCTTGGAGGGGAAGTTTAAGATGAGTCAGGAGTTGTCCAAGGGAGACCGGGAGGGTGTTATCAAGGGATTCCAAGGTCTCGGATCTGAAAGTGGCCTTCGGATGGCAGAAATGGTATCCGAACGGGGAAGTCTCAAAGACGCTAGAACTAAATAGAGAAACAAGTCGAATCCCCTTTCTGCTGAGATCAAAGTAGGTGATCAATAACGACAAATCAGTTTTGAAATCTTGCATTTTTATCAGCCAACTTTTGGAATACATAATTCTCCGGTACAGATCTCGAATGCTGAGCAAGATCGAAGCCCTGCTTTGATTTCCGCTGGTCCACTGTTCCTAGGACTGTATCAATGCTACGACGCTAGATTGGGGAAACCACTTAAGCAGAATACCAACTTTTAGTCTCATAGATGTACATTACATGCTTGTTATGAACGCCGGAGTCTAGCTAGACGGGGAAATAAGGGAAACGCTACAACCAATTTTGCAAATACACCTAGTAGAAAAAAAGTACAGATATATTTGGGTATAGAAATGACGGATGATAACTCCTAGAGTGTTCTCTGACTTGTTTGATGTCTAACTTTTAGCACTTTTTGACCTCTTATCGACGAGATTCCAACTTCAACTCAGCCTCTCTAGTGGTAACGTTCACGTTCTGCGAGGCGAACAGATATCCGAACCCAAGAGCCTTGATCTTACCCGTCCAGCGGACTCCAGCCATCTTCTCATAGCCCTCTTTCCCTCTTTGCTTCTGCAGGTATGTCTTCGTATCTTCTACATCGACACTCAGCTCACATTCGTGATGGATGTACTCTGCACCCTGTATCTCCTCAAAATTTTCATGAACCACTGCATTAGATAGCCTGCTGGCGGCTTCTTCGGCAGGCATCAAGTCAATGCGTCCATCCCAGCCATCAAGGTCAGGCACCAACTTAGAAAGATCAACAAAGCGGAGGAACTCTCGAAGCACTGTCTGTGCATTTGCTGCAAGCTGGTCGGGCTTTCTTGAAGGTACGAACCGGTGAATTGACACGTGCAATCCCAAAGTCTCTGCTGCGTATTCAAGAATTCTCTCGCTAGCCCATTTACTCGCAACGTAGCCGTTTGAACCATCAATAGGAGGTACATTAGCTGCTGCTGAGCTAGCACTATAATCTGACCTCTTCAATACACCGGCCGACGAAGTGTAGTGGATAGGTATTCGCCGTGCAGCAGCTAGTTTCACTACTTCCTTCGTAGCGTTTACATTAGTAGGTCGTAGAGTGTGATAGCTATCCCAAAAGGAGCGTGTAGCACCCATGTGCAAAATCACATCTACCTCGTTTGACAAGGTCTCAAATGTAGCCTCTGAGAGACCTAGGCGCGGCAATATCAAGTCTCCCTCATACAAAATCGTTTTAGGTCCTGTGATAGCTGACTTCGATGCCTTATCACGTACAGCAACGCAATAGATCTTGCTCACGTTTGAATCTTTAGCGAGTTGAGGTAGGATGTGCTTTGCAAGGAAACCTGTAGCTCCTGTAATCAACACCGTTTTTGGATTACTGCGCGGCGGCTGAATAGTTTCTGTAACACTCAATTTCTGCACCACTAGATCAGGAAGCGCTGTTTCCTTGACCCAGTCAATCACCTCAACAACACTGCTTTCGTCGATTAGCCGTGCCATATCAGCGAGCTTATTAGCCCCAAGGAGTTCCACAAGACGGATCGAGACATTGAAAACGCTTCGAATGCGAGACTGCAAGCGTACGATCAAAAGGGAATTACCACCAACAGCGAAAAAGCTGGTTGTGGGATTTAGACTGAATCTTGATTGATTGCCTAGCACATCCTCCCAAACTGCCCTGAGCTTGATCATTGTCTCGGATGGTTCGGTGTATTCTAGTTCCCCAAAGCTGGTGGGCCCCTCTATTCGATGTGGCAGTGGTAAGTTCTGAATTGCTTTACGGTCCACCTTGGAATGACTGCTAAGAGGAAGACGCTCGATTGGGATTGCCATAACTGGGATCATATATTGAGGGAGCGGGAGTCGACTTAATAAACCGTGTAAAAATTCTTCTTTATCTGTACTGTCATTCCATGCCGCGAACACGACGTGAGCTACCAGGATATCATCTTCACGAAGGGTTACAATTGCTTCTCGTAATACGCCATCTGCAAAAGATACTATGTTGCTCTCAATGTCGTTGAGTTCAATGCGGAGACCTCGAATTTTGACTTGCGTATCGCCGGCTACGCGATTGTGGAACACAAGAGCGCCGTCCTGGTTGAGATGCCCAATATCACCTGTACGGTACATACGTGTCCAGCCATTAGAGATGTAGCTGTGGTGGTTTATTGCAAATGGATCAGATAGGAACGTTTTCTCTGTGAGGTCTTTGTTGTTGAGGTAGCCATCGGCCACACCAGCGCCACCAATAAAGACATCTCCAGGCATTCCACAAGGAACAGGCTTAAGCTGCTCATCCAGAATGTAAGTCACATAATTTGGCAGCGAATATCCGCAGGGGATTCGCCCGTCTGGTATTTCGTCACGATATGGAATTTCCGTTTTGTGTGAAGAAATTGTAATTTCAGTAGGACCATACGAATTAAAGAGTCGTAGCTGTGGAAGATCAAGGGCTCTGAAGTCTCGTAAGATAGTACTACTTAATGTCTCACCTCCACCGAAGGCGAATTGCCAACTAGAAGCAAGTTGAAGGTTTTGAAATCCATATTGTAGCCAGAGCGAGTATTCCGATGGTGTCGCTTTTGTATACGTGATATTATGCTGCTTGAGAATGTTGGTGATTTCAAGGGGGTCGCCGCGCTTGCTCCAGGGTACGATGTAGATCGTCCCACCATTGACCTTATAATCATTCACATTAGTAAATGTCATACTTCGAGAAGAATCACTGAGACATGGCAGTGGTTACTACTTACCAATCCCGTAAAGATCTGATCTAAAGAATGGTTGAAGGTAAATGCACTTTGCTGCAAGACGCACTCTGCCCCCAAGTTCCAGGTCTTTGTATACCCTTCAATTTGATTCCGTAAACCAGAGTGCTTGACCAGAATTCCCTTGGGTGTACCCGTTGAGCCACTTGTGTACATGATTGCAGCAATCGAATCACCGCGCGCGCGGTTCGGTACAGTAGCCTGGGGTTTAGCGCCTACTTCATTGATATTGATTGTCTTAGCAGCAACATTCAGTTGAGCCGCATTTTCCACTGTGGTATCATCTACCAGTATACAACTTGGTTGGCAATCTTGAGCTATCCTTGCTAAACGCGATAGAGGGTTGCGAAGATCTAACGGTACGTATATTCCGCCAATACGCATGATTGCAAGCATAGAACATACCCAGTCCGAAGATGCTTGTAGGAAAACAAGCACCTTGGATCCTGGAGTGTTAATCCCAGCATTGATTAGTGCCTCCCCAATTGCCTCAACTCGCTGAAGCAAATTAGCATAAGTGACACTAAAGCCTCCTACTTCATCTAGGACGGCAATTTTGTCTCTGTTTGACTCTACGGCAGTTACTTGGTCGATACGTTGGGCTAAAGTTTCGGGCCAGTCAGATTTCAAGTTTGGACCTTGAGTCGAGGTTAGTATTGGTAACCAGCAGAGAGCAATAAGGCCTACCTCGACCTAAGGAAAGTGCATTTTTTAACTGTGTGTCACTGAATAAGGCAACGCTTTCCAATGTTAGAGCAGCGTCCCTAGAAAATGCGTCTAGAAGGCCAATATATGTATTTAGCAGAAGGTCTGCAGCGGCACGACTATACAAACCCGACTGCGTCCTAATAGCGACAATGGTGCCAGCTGAGCTTTCATTTACATCTAGAGTGATGTCGTAAGCAGTTCGTCCAAGACTTGCATCCTGCATTTCGAACTGACAGTTGTCGAAGGGTTGACTATTCCGAGTGCCTTGCCTATAATCCATGAATGCTTGGAAGAACGGGCTGTATTGAGACGACCGAGGCACATTTAATTCCTTAAGGAGAACATCAATCGGCACACTCGAAGCAAGCGCTGCATAAGCTATATCTCTCGCTTCAAGAATCGCATCGGCAAATCTTTGGCCTGATTTTCGACGGAAGCGAAGAGTCAGTAGGTTAAGGAGAAGGCCGATGGTACTCATAGCATTGCTGTCGCGTCCGGCATCGGCGATACCAACCGTGAGGTCCTGAGCCCCTGTGAATCTGAAAAGCATTGATTTAAAAACGGCTAAGTACAGGTGGAATGGAGTAGATCGTTGCACTTTGGATGTTTGCTTGACACGGGCAGCTAATTCGGGGTCAAGCTGACAATGGACTTGGTGAACGTTGAATGCGTCCATAGATATACGAGATCTGACTTCAGCCATGGGAAACAGCGGTAGGACAGGCGGTTCGTCTGGGAATACATCTCGCCAATATTTTAACGTGTCTTCCATTTTCCCCGTTTCATATGCTTCACGCTGGTCCTTCGAAAACGTTGTAATCTGGCGTGGGAGAGCGCCCATCGACTGGCCTTTGTATGCCTTTTCCAGGTCTTGGAGAAGAATAGAGATGCTGATGCCGTCCATGATAATATGGTGGTAACCAATGATAAGGAAGTGTGTGGTAGGGTCAAGTGAGAGCAATATCATACGCATAACTTCTCCACGCTCGATGTCGAACTGGTAGTTTTTGAGATTTGCGTACTCAACGGCAACATCTTCAACCCTCTCGATAGATTTCTGTTCTAATCTAAGAAGCGAAGTTTCCATAACTTTCTGATCTGCCATGTCTCTCTCTGTCTCATTCCCGATGAAGGCCATACGGAGTGTTTCATGCCGGGAGCCTACGGCAGTGACCGCCCTTTCAAAGTCACCTATTCGAAGTTTACCGGAAACTTTGTAGTAGAAACTCACAGTGAAAGTCGTTTGGTCCTGAAGTAGCATCCGAAGAAACCAAAATCGAGACTGAGCAAACGACATTGGTTCGCTTTTGACAAATTTAGGTAGAGGTCGTACGGTGGAGATGGATATCATATTTTTATCTCCTAATGACTCTTCGGGATCATTAGATGAAGCCGCAGAGGAGATTTCTGTCGAGCCGTTGTCTCGTGGCGTGCTTATCAGAGGCGTCGACTCAGATGGCGTACTTGAAGAGGGTTTTTCAAGCTTCGGCTGCTCTTCAGAAACTAAGGCTGGGGGAGCTTTGCTTGATTTATTTGTATTACTCCCATTTCCTATAGTAGCCAGTACCTTCTCTGGCAGGTTCTCTAGTGCATGCTCACTAAGATTGGCAATTGATGCACCTCCAAGGATCTTGAGGACTGGCAAGTCGACGTTCAACTCTTTCACGAACCAGGTTCGTACCTCTACGGCGACCAATGAATCAATACCGTGATCAATCAGCGGGACATGTTGATCTATTTCCTGGTCTGTAATCTGTAGTATTATTCGTAATTGAGCGATGAAAGAAGCTACACAATGTTAGTTAGGGCCGTGATTGCTTGGAAAGTTATTCAGTGTAACGTCGTATACCTTTCAGAATCTCCACAGCTTCATCCATATTCTTAGCACTTGCGAGTTGATCAAAAACAGGGAGAGTATCGTTTCTATTCTCTCCTTCTGTCTGTGTACCTTTAGGATCCGCTCTAATGCAGTGTGAGAAGCGAGGATCATCTGCCCAACGCGGTCTGTATTCGTCGTCTATAGCAGAGAATATTGCTGTGGTGAGGACAGGAGATGATTTATCTAAACTTGGGTGGCTAGCTAGGATTGTCTCAGCAAAGAGCTGATGGAAATCGGACTCGGAGATGGGGAGGTATTTCTGCCTAATGAGTTGCTCTTTTACCAGTGGGTCAGCGCGTTCAACGTATCCAATTCCGACGACACGGCCGATATCAAAAGTAGAGGCGGCTAATCCGCGCTTGCGTCTCTGTTTGGCGAGACTTTGCATGTAGGCATTAGCTGCAGCATAATTGGATTGTCCAGGGTTTCCGACAACAGCCGAAAGAGATGAGAACATGACAAAAAAGTCAAGCTTGTCATCATGGAATGCATCAGCAAGGTAGTTACTTCCGTCAATCTTGGGTTTTAAGACCTGTACCATCTGTTCAAGAGACATGTCCGCAAGGAGGACGTCCTTCAGAACCATTGCTCCATTAGCAACGCCTGCAATGGGGGAGCATGTATTTTTAATCCTATCTACGACTTCCTTAACAGATTTCTTGTTAGAGACGTCCCTGCCAGCAGCTTATTAGTAGATTGAAAGTGAATATAACTCAATGAAATGATCTTACATGGCAAGCACTTTGACGATCGTGCCGAGAGCTTTGAATTGCTCTAGCCACTGGTCGCTTACTTTCGGACTACGACTAGTTAAACAAATGCACCCTGCACCATTTCGTGCCATCCATTCGCACAAAGACTGTCCAATTTGGCCCGTCAACCCCACAAGGAGATAAGTTCTATCCTTGGAGAAGAGACGTTTGCCATAGATCGGCGTTACTTGCAAAGTGACGAGATCAGACGATGTCCAATCGAGGACGGTTAATGGATGTCTCGCTTGCTTGATCTGACCAAGTGAAACTGCCATATTTGACATAGTTCCTGGAGCAGCATGGCGGCCTGCACGGGAAGCGACATCTTCAAGCAAGCTCACTAGCTCTTCTTTATTACACGTGGTCGGGTTGGATTGACGGTGGAACAGGTCAGAAGTATCGATATGTCTGCAGGTCAAAGGAAGAGCGCCTCTAAGGCTAAGACTGATGGTATTTAACTCGGCATCGGTAGTAAGATCAAGAAAATGTGTTGTGTCAGCAGGCAGCTTCTTGCGTAAAATATGCTTAGGCGTCCATGGATCTATCACCAGCCAATCCGGATAGTTCGCATTTGAAGAGGCAGTACTGAAGTTGATGCGTATACCTTTGGTCATCGCTAGTTGCGTCAAGGACATGGCGAAAGACTGGATCACTTGTGGCTCATGAACCAGCAGGTTACTCCTCGATGGCAGCGCAAAGATTATAGATGCAGCTAGCAACTCCCCTACGACAATAGGAAGTACACTAGGGGAGCTCGTCTCATAAGCGACAGCCGCTATCGGTTGAGTTCTTGATGACACATTATCACAAAGAGCAAGCATTGACTTCCCAGTAGCCTCACTCACCCCTATACAGGGGAATAGGAAAGTGTTAGGAGCAGTATTGATTGCCACCAAGGATGATTGCAGCACTCGAACTATTAGGGTTTCGTCTTGAACTGGGGGAAGGATATCCTCCTGTAAGTTGGGAGGCCATTCGGAAAATTCGGATATGCGTATTGCTGAGCGTGAAGGCACGACGGTTTTGACGGTTGAACGTACTTGAGAATTGAACCTGTCGTTTTGATCGTTGTTGGCAATTAAACGTGGGACCATCAGGCGTCCATTCTCTAAGACATACTCGGACTCTACGGACCAGAGCAAGCTGGGTGACTGCCACTCCTCTAGTGCACATTGCCGGAGCAGGCACTCAGCTATTATCTTTGGGGTATTATGATTTGTGCGTGAAAGATCGAGATAAGTCAAAGTCAAGTATGGTATTTCGTGCCGCAAGGCGCGACCAACCCCAATGCTAGCCATTTGGTAAGGATCATCTTCTTGCGCGCCATGGGTTACCCAGATAAGATTTTTCGCCACCTCATAAATGCGCTTAAGTCCATTCCACTTCTTCTGAGAAAGATTCTTGAAGACTGGCTCGTCAAGGTCTACAAGACTGATTAGTGTGTTCATAGGCGCAATTGTGTCCTTCTCGGTAGGCAGGCTATGGAGGATGGTTATTTTATCGCAAAATCGGCTAAGAAACTCTGCCACCTCTTCCGCTATTCGTGACGCTTCGAGAGACCCAGTTCCAAGTATCACGATCTCGTCGAACTGCATAGGCAAAGACGAAAATGAGAGAGGTCGCCGCAAAAAGTCGATTTGGTTGTTGACTGCCTGTGTAGCGATAGCCGAAAATGGCCACGTTAAGTTATCGATAGGGGGCGTGATTGAATCGATACCAGAAAACCCGGACTTTTTGAACAAGCTATGCCACACATCAGGAGTGACCAGCGGGCCGTTCTCACGACCGTCTTGAGAGCCCCACCAGCCTGGGAGGCCCGCTGCCATATTCGTGGTTCTCAATACTGAAGGTTGAGTAATCTCAACCAATACGAGATAACCGCCGGGTTTCAAGAGTTGTCTAGTATTCTCCAGTGTTTTTTGGCAAGATGATGTTGCATGGACGACATTGGCGACGATGACAAGATCGTAGGAGTGCATTTCAAATCCTTGTGGCGCTGGAGACTTCTCGATATCCAGAAGTTTAAAAGACATCTTGCGGCTTTGTTTCTTGAATGTGTCCTTGATCTTCTCAAAATCTTCGAAAAAGGGCTCTGATATGTCAGTGAAGGTATATGAGGAAAAGGCATCATCGATTGCCTGCAATACTTCCTTTGTTGTACCACCGGTTCCCGCACCTTTGGAAAAGCCATGTTAGTCTGCTCTATCACTTGGAAAAGTACAAGAAAGACTTACCAATTTCAAGTATTTTAGCATGTGGGTATCGATGCACAAGCTGCTTCACCATCCCAGCCAAATACTCACTATACTTTCTGAAACCGAGGCCATCAATGTACAACTGTTCTTTCAAGCTATTCAAGTGCTCGAGCATTGTTGTCTCACCCCTTACAACAGCTCTTATATTCTCTGCAGTGGCCTTAAGAACTTTTACGTCGATGGAATTCGAGTACCTGTGCACGTCAGATCCAGTAATTTATGGCGGACACGATTCTGGCAATACTTTGTCATCAGGGGCGCTAGATCATCAAGAGTATCATTGAACCATTCCTCCTTTACTCCAGGGTGCTCTCCACGATCTATAAGCTCCAGTGTGTAGTTCATGTAGTCCCGAAGGCGGTGATGATGCGGCTGGCCATTTGCCCATTCTTCGTCGGTTATTTCTGACTTCCACTTTCGAAGATATAGGTATGACATTCTCTCACAAAGAATGGCGAGCTCTTTTTCATCTGATAGAGGCTCTTCTTCAATTGGTATAAAGCTAGTATCCGGTGCTGCAACGCCCCATTTAACATATGTGAAAGGGCAACGGTCATCTTCAGCATTCGCTGCGTACAATGGCTTCATAGATAAATCCTCGGCCTGTACGAGCGTATGCTCGCCATCTTCGCTGAAAATATCGATACTAGCGCTAAACGCATTATTTTTTTCCCGGTGTATGCTTGCACAAATTGGCAGTAAGGCGTTGGAGGATAATGTAGCACAGAGCTTGGGATTCACACGAATGCAGCCAATCAGTGTGGGCACTGAGAGCGTCCGGAAACTCTCATCTTCTGGGTGGGATCCAGCTACCAAAGATGCTTGTATAGCTACATCAAGCCACGAAGGATGTACGAGAAGCGTGTCCGCCTCGTCTGGATCACTATAAGTGGATACTAGCGCCGATGCCTGATCTAGTTTTCGTCTAATAGATGACATGCCTCTGAAAGGGCCTGTATAGCCATATCCGACCTCAGAAATGGATGAATAAAACTGATCTGCGTCGATATCGTTCAATATTGACCTTTCGAGCGGAATTGATGTCAAAGTAGCGGGAGACGGAGTGCCGTACACGATCATGACTGTGCCACTTGCTACGAGATCCAAACTCGTAGGGCCGTTATTGGCGCATGCATGACAGGAGAAATTGGCAGTCTGGCTCTTATCGCGCTCCCCGATGTTAGTAATAGCTGATAGCGTGATAAGGGTCTCGACGGCAAAGTTGGAATCATCCTCGAAAGATATAGCCTTGTCAATAATAAGATTTCTTATTTCATATACTTTCACATCTCTGTCGCACGCCACCTTACGAGCAGCTTCCAATGCCATAGCTATATATCCTGCCCCGGGGAAGATTATTTGACCCTGAAGTCTGTGTCCATCCAGCCATGGAATTTCGGATGCTCTTAGTAGGTTCTTCCAGCGCCGATTATTATTAGTTGAATCTGGAGTTGCTACACCAAGAATTGAATGAAACGCTTCACTCCTTGAGCGCATGGTTTTGGACTGGCGAGATTCATGCCAGTGCTTCCGCTCATGGTCCCAAGGATACGATGGAAGTCCACACACAAACCTTGGCATTGCGCCCATCGCCATTCTGTCTTCGTATGCCTGGAATTTGACGGAATCGGATCCAAGTTGCGCCCATATAAAGCCTAAAGCGTCTGCGAAAGCCTCGATATCATCTATACCTCGAGCCAAGACGCCGCTATAGGCAAGTGGTGGCCGGACTTCAAGAATATTCTGATTAGCTGGTCCCTTGAGGGCGGGATGAGGCCCAATTTCGAGGGCAAAGTTCAGTACATCACTTGCAGCAGTCTTAATTGCATCAGCAAATAGAACCGGCTTGATCATATTGTCTCTCCAGTAAATATCATTTAGTGCTTCTGTGGGGCCGATAGGCTCTGTGCCTGGAGTAACACTTGAATACCAGGAGCATGATGCGCGTCCTTTACCTACTTGAATCCCACAAGCACGGAGCGAATCAACGTATGCTTCACCACAGGGAATCATGTGATGAGAATGATACGCCGTGTCAACTTTTAGCATTCTGGCGAATTTCTTCTCCTCGTCGAAGACTTTCTTCGCGTGAACAATAGCATCGGCATTGCCTGAGAGTGTGACGCTAGCAGAGGAGTTATGTGCCGCAACCGTTATGCGATTTCTAAAAGCAGGCAGCTCCACTAACTCGCGAGCATCTTCTAGTGATGTCCCTACTGCAAGCATGGCACCTTTTTGTCTAGAACCATGCGGATCTTCCGCAAGATGCGCATGTAATCCTCTGTAGTACGCAATACGGATTGCATCGTGGGCCGAGAGGAAATTAGCTGCGTATGCAGCAGCGATTTCTCCCGAAGAATGGCCTACGACCGCTTCAAATGTTATGCCAGCCTCTTGCAATAGGTCAACAAGAACAATTTGGATGGCGGTACAGAGTGGCTGCGATAGTTGAGCCTTAGCGATCCCTGATGTCTCCTCACCAGCTAAAATTTCGTCTTGTAACCTCCATTCTGGTCTGTCGGCCGGTGGTAAACTGGCAAGTGAGCTATCAAGATCAGCAAGCCTATTGCGGACGAAAGTTGATGATCGGATCAAACAACCACCCACTAAAATTGATGAGGTCAGTAACCAAGCGTCTCTAGTTTAGACATTGGAACTTTGCTCTATGTACATAGAGCAAAGCGTCCAAACAGACATACTTGTTCCCACGAAGTATAGGGGGGTAATATATGAAACTAAGATTTTTACTTACTAGTTGCCCACTGTGCACCTTGGCCAGTGAAGATTCCAAGAATATGAGGTACCTTTGGAGTTGATCGGAAGCTGTGGATATTCATGTCATTTTCTTTCATCTTATCAACTACCTCATCCAGTTTAGAGACAAGTCTATTAAGGGTTCTCGCCGAGAATGTCATCTTGATATTAAGTGCTGACTTGCATGTCTGAAGAGTCCAAGCCAAATCATAGAGGTTAATGTCCGGATTAGCCTTCAAGTATTTGGAATACGACTCAAGAAGGGTAAATAGGCTTCTTTCAGAAACGGCAGAGAATGCAAAGGGGCTAAAGGGGATCGTTCTCTGTTCAAGTGATTTGGCTTGAGGAGCTACTGGAGCTTGATAGCTCTCCAAAATGGCATGAGCGTTAGCGCCACCAAAACCTGTTTATTAATTCTGATTAGTATATTTAAGAATACAAGAGACTCATTACAGCAAAAGGAGATAACCATGACGAACCAAAGCTATTTATGCTCACTCGACGCGGCACACCTTCAGGTAGTACCGGCCATGTCTTGATACTCGTGGGAACCTCTAAACCATGATAAAAAGGCTCAATGGCCGGGTTCAAATTATCAAAAAGTAGATTGGGTGGAATTGTGCCATTCTGGATGGCAAGAGATCCTTTGATAAGACCGGCAAGGCCTGCAGCACCCTCTGTGTGGCCTATAACGGTTTTGATAGATCCAACATAAAGAGGATCTTCGATGTTTTTGGAGTTCGAAACCACATCGCCAATCGAAGCCGAATCCCGACCAAAACACCGTTGAATGGCCTCGGCTTCTCGCGGATCTCCCGCTTTCGTTCCCGTGCCATGTGCTTCAAAGAACTGGGGGCGTTCTTTGGGATTACGTGGATCAAGGCCAGCTCTGGCATAAGTTTGTCGAATCAATGCCGCCTGCGCTTCAGAACTGGGTACCGTTAGGCCGGCGGAGCGGCCATCTTGGTTAGTACCAGTTTCGCGGATTATACACTCGATATGGTCACCATCAGCGAGAGCATCGCTTAGCCGTTTCAGAACAATAGCAGCAACCTCGAGTAGAAATTAGTAATATAAACAGATTTTCGACATAAATTAGAGCTTACCCCTTCTCCACGGGCATAGCCATCTGCCTCAGAGTCCCACACTGATATATTCATGGTCAGCAGGTCAACTATCTATCGGACAGTGTTTTTAGTTTATAAGATCAGTGCTGCTTACTGCGAGAGCGACCATTGGAAGATAGCATATTTAGTCTGTTCTCAGTCATGAATGGATCTAAACAACACTTTTCATTAGAAAGTTTGCTCCAGATCTGGAAGAATTACTCGCACCTGGTCCCAGAATCACAGTTGTTCCACAAGCTACAGCTAGAGAGGACTCGCCAGTACGTAGTGCCTGAACGCCTTGGTGAACAGCAATCAAGCTGGAGGAACAGGCAGTATCAATTGTAAGACTCGGGCCATGCCAATCAAAGAAATAGGATATCCGATTAGATAGAATTGCTCGAGAAATGCCAGTAGCAGTATAGGTAGGGATGTCGTCCGCATCTCGCATCAAAATGCCTTCATAGTCAAGCCCCATGACACCAACGTAGACAGCTGTATCCGTGCCGCGTAATGCTTCGATAGTATGGCCTCCAGACTCAAGGGCCTCGTAGACCGTCTCCATCAACATACGTTGCTGTGGGTCGATTGAGTCTGCCTCTTTGCGACTAATATTGAAGAATCCGGCATCGAAATCACGCACATCTTCTTCCACCAAATATGCATAGCGGACATTAGTAGTCCCATGGTGAGCAGCATCCTTGTGATAGTATCCGCGAACATCAAATCGATCCAGAGGTATCTCTTTGCGTAGGTCATGAGGCTTCTCAAGTAGCTCCCATAAGGAAGAGGGTGAGGTTGAGCCACCTGGAAATCTACAGCCACTGCCTACAATGGCGATCGGTTCTGGTCCTCGTGTAGTCATTATCGAGTTCAGATATATTCGGAATGTGCATGTGTAATTCAATCTGAGAGTTGACAACCAGAACTCATATAATTGATATTTCTACTGTCTGCTTTCACAGGATAATAGCTAACACATGAAACTAGCAAATAGCAAAACTTCCATTAGTCGTCTTTGGGGTTTCCTTAAGTCTCAGTCCTCCCCCACAGCTCAGAATTGATTCACTACGTTAATTTTAGAATAAGGAGAGCCGCCGATGGATAGATGCTACACATCTCTCACGCGCCAATCGCATGCTCGGATCAAGCCATAATCGAACCCCAAAACCCTCCGACAGCCATTGCGCTTGCGTTAGAACTTTCTGATCTGATGATCGTTGCAAAATTTATCAATCAATGCAAGTCAATTAACACACATGTCACCGTGAATCTTCGGCGTGTGGCTACAACATGCCTACCATTGTTGATACATTTGAGACGGAAGCTCTTGAATAAACCCAGCATCCGAAGTATAATGCGCCGAAGTTTAACCCTGTTTATGGAGCTAAACTATGATTACTGCTGACGAAGATTGCGCTTATAATTCAGTCACATTGGGTTTTTATTCCTATTGCCTATTGGAAGGCTGCACGAGTTGTCTTTGTCAGATAGGGTTCATTATTTCTCCGGAGACCACACATTGTCAATTCACAGCCTGATAGCAAAGGCAATGATCTTAACCTTGCTCGTCCTCCTAGCCGATTCTTTGAAGATTTTCCAATAACCTTTATGATTTGCTATATTGCTATATTTAGCACTTCTCAAGAATGCTTTCCAAGATACCATTGAACACGATTATTTTCATTTCAACCAAAATACATTTTCACTGTTTCGCTTCTTGTTGGCTAAAATTTTAACAACAATGATTGGAAAGAATTTACCATTTTGGGTGGTCTTATGAATGAAACATTTGCTAACGTCCCGACCCGTGCGCCACCATGGTTCTGTTGTGGATGTGTGGGACTAGTCGTCAGTGGATCTACCTGATAACATACACGGCATCTTCTATCTCTTTAGACACTGTTTGGACAGATAGCGGTAGTCCGTTATCAGAGATTGACATGACCTAGTTATGCGATACATAACCATAACATAGATTAGAAGGCTTCTAAAGTGTAACCTAAAGCTCTACCTACCTTCTTAAGCCTTCACTGCAGCTGAGCGCCTTCCAACATTGGCCCAGCAGTAGTGAGATAATACAGTGGTGTGATACTGCAGGTTCAGGGCGCGGAATCAGATATCCCACGCATGTCAGACAATACTCTTATCACGGAGCTGAGATCTTCCCTCATAATTTGCACTCTTACTGCATATAACAGCATCTTCCTTACGAGACGCAAAGCTGAGTCCTCCAATCATAACGCCGAAGACGTGAGCGTTGCAACCAGGGGATGCTGTCAAGCTGTAGGGTTGACGAAATTCTCCTTCTATCCTATTGGCTGACATACCGTTATCCAACTCACACCTTTCTTCCTCCAGAGCCTTGGCAAATTTCATCCCGTATCTTATACTCCACAATAACATGTTGCACAGGTTTATTTATTTTAATTAAGTATTCACCTACATTTGAAGCTAACACAAAGCTTGTTTTGCCAATGTGAAGCCAGCACAAAGCTTATGTTGGATGCCAATTCTCTTGGGTCACAACAGGAGCCCGCTTGACAAGGCTTTCTCCTTCTTGAACCTGGCCGACATTTATTCAAGTTTCAGTCATGAGTACTCGCGAGCGTCCGACACAGAGGTCGGCCTGTGATCGTTGTCACAGCCAGAAGCTTCGCTGCATCCGAGGGACGCTACCAAACAACAGTTGTCAAAGATGTATTAAAGCAAGGGAGCCATGCCATTCCAGCCCACCTCTTCGGGTAGGGAGACGTGCTAATAGATTGGAGATCGGGAATACGCCCGGGGTTGACAGCGTTACTTCCTCGAGTCAAAATGAGTCCGCTACGAGTACGGACAGCAGTGCGCGCCATTTAGAAGATGAAGCTCCTATAAACTTTCCACAGCTCGGGTTCTATGGGGGAGATATAGCCCTACCAATTCATGATGAAGCACTAGGTATGAATATTTTCTTTTGTAGATATTTCTGTCGTGTATATACCAAAAAGCAGTGAGCAATTGCTGCTATTCAGCCGATGAAAGACTAATTTGTCGTCCATCAATGCTTTCGAGTGGGAGATCAATAAGCTCACTACATAATATGATTTTTTTGTGTTTGATATAAACAAACTGGTCTATTCAGTAATCTATGTCCATGAAACCATTCCCATGAGAGTCACATAGGCTTATGAAATTCTACAGGCTCATGTTCAAATCCTGAATCATTGGATTTTACCGTAGATGATTACAATATTCAGCTCACGCAAGACTGGACGTATAATCTAGATTCACACACCATAAGTTCAGCAGATATCTCCAACAGTGTCCGGGAAAACTCTTGGAAAAATCTATCTATAGACACGTCTTTGGCTAAGCCACCTGTTGAAATTGAACCATCGGTTCAGCCATGTGCTGCTGATCATCTACAGCGTCAACTGACCGAGCTGCTAGGGAGCTTATACGCAGATCAGCATCATAGTCCATTAAGCTCCGCCCTCAATAACACTAGCGACTTGAACCTCCACCTGATGGATGTGACTGTCAAAGCTGCGCATACATTACTCAACGCTATTGATTCCGTACAAGTGTCAGAGACAAAGACCACCCCATCTAAATCTCGGTCTTTCTCAGACACTAGCGCTAGAACGAGAACTTCCGTTGATGCTGAGACGGGTTTTCTCATCGCGGCCTGCTATTCACGAATTTTCCGCAATAGTAGTGCGTTGGCAACAGGACTATTCAACGCGGTTTCGTCCAACGACATGTCAGCGTTATGCATGATGCCTAGCATAAATATCGGCTCCGTCACTCCATCGTATACCACATCTCCGGTCATCCAGTCGGCTCTATGGGTTCAATTGCTCTGGCAGTCCGTGCGGGAGCTTGAGAAGAGACTTCTCACTTTTTCAAACCCTGCATTACTAAGTCCGTCCACATCAGAACATTCCATTCGGCCAGCAAACAAGTCACATTTGCACGATTTTGTCAAGGCTTTAGACGCTGATGTTGCTGAACTAGAACTTAATGTTGATCGTTTGCTGCAAACAACATTGCATACCCTGCACCATAAGAGTATCTGATACGTTTCTAATGTAACAGCCTGTCGAAATATGTGTTTTCAATATGAGCCGAAAGATACCATACCACAAGACAAGATGAAAATATTATAGTCTATTACATCCTTCTCAGAACAGAACAAATCTCTCAAGCTTGTCAGTTAAGTTCGACATGGCCGGAAGATATGTTGATGGCGATCAGGCTTTGTTCGTATGGCTGGCTTGTAGAATGAATAAATCAGCGGATAGAATGTGACATAAACCCAAGTATTCTAGGTCTCATAAATTTTAATGGCTTCAAGTCATCCAAGATAGATAGATAAACTAAACTTGATGTAAAGTTCTTCCGTTTGAACTTTTGTTTCGACTAGGTTAAGAGAACACTCAATGGTACGCCTGTCGTAGTTTTCTTTTTGGTTGAAAGAGCAGTACAAAAAATGTGTGTGGGCAATAGTTCAGTAGAACTTTTGCGTATGCGGCAGTTGAATAACAGATGTTCCATATTTAATCACCAAATAATGCCATCCGGCATATTAGGCAGCATATGAAAGCCCACGAAACTCGAGGATTCGGTAGCAGAGCCAGTCATTTCTGCTTCTTGGTTCACGCGCTGGATCTTGTCTGGATGCACAACGTCGCCATACCAGGTAGATTTCAGAAGCTGAAATTTCTTGATCCCAAGGATTAAAGCCTGGTCTTCCCCACTATCTGGGTCTTGTGCTGCAGCTACGGTTTTTAGTTGCTCGAAGGTTTGGATAATTCGACCCATTGTTTGTAGGGGATCAATTACTTCTTCTGCTGTAGCTGGATGATAATCGGCATTTCTGGTTGTAGTAATCTGGCGCAAGAAAAGAACGACGTAGCAAAGCTGCGAATATGTGCTACAGGGCACATTCACATAACCATGCAAAGGCATTGCAAAGAATATTTCGAGCCATGCCTTGATAGAATTAAGGCACCGTTGGTACACCTGATACCGCCTTAAATCCGGTTCGTTCCTTGGAGTGGGAGATTTGATCTTTATCCACTCACGAATAATGAGGGTGGTATAATGGTAAAATCCAAGTTCGCTCCCTACCTCTGAGCTAGTACCACTTGTAACACTAATTATCTCGTCAAGTTGTAGCTGTAATGTGTCTACCCAGTTTGATGGAATCTCATCGTGTAATTTCCAAGATGGGTAGCGAAACTGGTTGGCGATAAGCTGCATCTTCACTTGTCTTACTAAAACCTTATCCTGTGGTAATGAGCTGTCGTGTGAAAGCTCCACAAGGTACTCATCTAAATACGGGGACCAGCGGAATCCATCGACCGATTTGAGTGATTGCGACAACCTATGCTTTATGTCAGACATTGGAAACTAGTAAAAGATATTCGACGTAGAGCCAAATACGCACATCGATGTTATGACAAATGCCCCCAGTACAGCACGTTTGTCTTCAATGGTGCGTTCTCCTTTAGGTGACTGCTGTCGTGGGCTCATAGCATTCACTCCGGGAGGAAAGTTAGGAGGATGCTCAGGAGGAGGCATATGGAGACCCAAGTCCCAGATCAAAGAAACAACAAGTTGTGACGCTAATGATGCAAATTGCTTATCCATAGGGAAGAGATGAACCCTGGATAAGAGTCAACAATGGGACGCCATAGCCAGCAGGGCTTTGCGACTAACCAATTAACAAAGGTCAATATTCCCAAAAGTAAGTCAAAGCTTCGTTCACCACCAGCAATAACCCTCTCAATAATGACGCGCCGCGTCTGCAGACTGAGATGATTTCGCAACTTGGCTGACTTGGACGTAACGCCCATGATATTAAGCCACAGGAACGGGAATCTTCTCCGAACTTGTCCAGAGGTCATATTCGGGGAGAAATACATATATGGTATGAAAATCTATACCAGTGTATTAGCACAGCATCTTCAACGATGTTAATCAGGATGCATTACTATCATTTCTTCACGGAACCTGGTTAGTAACTCATCAGCCTCCACGAATGATGGTCCATCGGGGTAGTCCTTGTCGGTCGATGGAGTTGAAACAAAACTTGAACAAGGTGAATCTGCCCCATAATTCAATTCAATATCATCTAAGTGGAAGCCACTATCGGCGTTATGGCCTTGGATGGGTGTGGAAGGTACCTGCTGCGCTTGAAGAAGAGCTACCAGGCCATCCAACTTCTCCTCAAGCCGCGCTGATCGCGAGGCGGCACCGCGCTTGGGTCCACGCTGTTTGGCCAAAGCTGAAGGCACACATATTTTGTTGAGCCGCATACATCTACCATCGAATGAGCTATACAAGCAAGAGCAACTAAAGGATCAGGCAAGAGACGATGCAAAGGAAGTTTCCCGAAATTACAAACCTTTCGCAACTTATATCGTCCGCACGTAGAATGCATTTGCACTTGATACGAGCACAGTTGGTACAGGCTTTGCTGGTGTGATTACGAGCTCCATGCGGCGCCGAGAGCTCACTCTTGTCTGGCCGATCGGCATTCATGTCGGCCGGCATTTAATTGACCAGTTGGATTATGGGTATACGCGTGGCTGACCTTCAATCTCTCCCGGCTATAATATCTTGAAGGAAATGCCGAGTCCTGTTCAGGTCTGTTGAATGACAGTGATGTTATAAAGATGAGCAGCAGTCTAAGCAGCAGGAATAACGACATTAATTGGTCCGGCGGGAGTATTTATTTTCCCGGCTCCGTCTTTGGTTCGGATTTCGGACTGTTTGCCTCATAATTTAGGCTCTTTACATTAGAAACGCGTACTGGAGTGATCCGGAAAACCAATAATAATCCGGATCCGTTTACACAGGCATAGGTATAAGCAACTAAGATTGATGTGCCTATTTCTTATCTCTTGATCTCCGTTCCTTTAACGGCTACGTTGCCCACCTCCCTTTGACTTCTTATATGCGAACATTGTCTTACAATGTACATTCAATTTTGAAAATTACGTTCTTCTTTCGACTACAAGTGCATTAGAAACATCTACATCTTCACACCATAAAACTATTTCGAATTGTGTGTAAGTTAGAAAGAAATATTTGGCCGGCGACTCCATTTCCGAGCCGCCAAGTCTTGAGTAGGAAATAATGGAAAACACACAAGCGCCCCCAATAGATCTCGAGGTTAGGACTAAAGATCCACCTAAAACTGACAACACTGAGCCTGTAACTGGGTTAAAATTTACTCTCTTACTAATGAGTCTAACTGTTGCATCTCTTTTGGTATTCCTCGACACTTCTGTTGTCTCGACGGTAAGAATGTTCGCCATCAACATGGCAACTGATTCTATAGTTGATTTACTAACTTGTTCTTCAATAGGCAGTCCCACGAATTACGGACGAGTTCCAGTCTCTTCGTGATGTTGGCTGGTATGGAAGCTCGTATCAGCTTGGAAGGTATGTTTTCTTTGTTTTATTCTGCTCTATCTAATACTGAATAAAGCCCGTAGTGCAGTTTTTGGCCCATTATCTGGAAGAATACTTCATCATTTCAGCTTGAAGGTAGCATTCATAGTTTTGTACTCGTATCATACGCCAATACTGAAATATGTAGTGGTGTTACATTGTGTTCTTCGCTATTTTCGAATTAGGCTCTGCTATTTGTGGTGCAGCGCAATCATCAAGCATGCTGATCATTGGCCGTGCCATTGCTGGTGTCGGAGCCGCTGGGATTAGCAGTGGCGCATATACCATGCTATCGGCTTCTGTGCCCCTTGAGAAGAGACCTGGTAAGTTCTGAAGGGTGAACTTGAATTCAACGCTAATCTGCGTGAAAAAGCAATGCTGGGACTGCTTATGGGAATAGCTCAACTAGGAACGATTTGTGGACCTCTAGTTGGTGGTGCATTCACTACAGGTTACACTTGGCGATGGTGTATGTGATATTTCTTAGTACTACTAGAGTTTTTTGTTGATAACTGAAGTAGGTTTCTACATCAATCTTCCTCTGGGAGCTCTTGTAGGAGTACCTCTTGTCTTATTGCGTATCCCGGACCAGCTACCAAAGAAGAGCGCAGCTCTTATCTTGCGCAAACTCCATCGTCATCTTGATATGATTGGCTTCGTACTGCTTGCTCCGGCGATCATTATGCTTCTTCTTGCTCTTCAATACGGAGGTAATCAGTTTCCTTGGAATTCCGCAGAAGTGATTGGTCTTTTTTGTGGTTCCGGTGCTACCTTCATTATTTGGGCCATCTGGAATTTTTACAAAGGCGACGATGCTTTGCTTCCCTTCTCTATTATTCGACGAACACCAGTTTGGATGAGTGGAGCGAATTATGCATTCATGATGGCAACAGTTTTTGGATCCACCTACTTTCTTCCTCTCTATTTTCAAGCTGTGAAAGGAGCTAGCGCAATAATGAGTGGTGTGTATCTTTTGGCAATAGTCTTGCCCCAGCTCACATCAGCAGTTGTTGGTGGTTCATTAGGTAAGATTTCAAAGTTCCTGTTATTCAATTCCAAAAGACCTAATAAGTCACAGTTACAAAGGTCGGCTATGTGCCTCCATTTGCTCTCGTAGGAGGGGCGCTAGGTTGTATTGGCAGTGGACTGTTTTCCTTGTTCCAACCAGACACATCAACGGGAGCATGGGTCGGCTATTCGATTATCACTGGCCTTGGACGAGGGATCGCTCTTCAGATGGTAATGTTTTCTTTTCCTATATAGCCGCTAGTGCTGTAAAGCTAACGAAGTACTAGCCACTTATGGCGATTCAAGCAGCCGTTACACAGGAAGAAATGTCCCAAGCAATGGCTTTTGCCGTATGGTGTCAGTATATTGGTCCGACCGTGTTTTTAACCCTTTATAATACAATATTCGACACAAGTCTTAGAACGCAGCTCCGAACATATGCTCCAGGTTCCAATCCTGAGCTTATCATTGCCGCGGGAGCTACTCGATTTCGTAGTTTTGTCAGCCCTCAAGCCCTACCCGGTGTATTGCAAGCGTTCTCAACGAGCCTGGATCACACATTCTATCTCCAAGCTGGAGCGGGCGTAGTGGCATGGTTTACCGCGTGGGGCATGGGCTGGACGGTTATTGGGGAAAAGAAGAACACGCCACCCGAGCCTGGTGGAGTATTGGCCTCCAAAGAACAAAATGATAATACTACAGAACAGTCAGAAAAGGAGCATTAAGCTGAATATATAGAAGATTACTTCAAATAGTTTCATATGTAGCATGTCGATGGACCATTGACTTTTTGTAATAGTGCTCGTCTACAACTTAGAAATTATGTATACATAAATCTCTTTTGCCTTTTGTGATAGCTAGTCTTGTCTCAGATAGCTACTTTTCGCAATTCCAACATCCAAAATGTAAATCCACCAGAAAAACGTAGAAAATCATAAAAGTTGACCGCATAACTACATGTATGAGGCAGTCGACCAATGGCTAGGACCATTAACTACTGGCGTATGCTTCACCCCATTACCTCCCATGACCAAGTGTCGCATTCGATTTCACTCTATACATAAAGAGATTTGATAAAACATTATATTGATGAAACATTACTATTTTACGCGCATAATTAGAATCACAATAACCTGTCTTCCTGTGGATGGTGAGGATTGACCTAAGCCAATTAACTCAGTATGACTAGAATTCTCGAGCCGAGTTGTTGAGCCAATAGCTCAATGCGGTGTACATTTTCCGCCGAATATTTTCAGTGGTTTGTAATATCAGGAAGCAGATGCCTTAAAGAGTAAGTCCTATCGTTGCTGACTTGCATAAGCAACACAGAGATGGTTGGCTCGGCGAGTTGATCTTCGGCGCTTTCATAATTGGGTGATGTTATGAAAGATTTGTCGAACAGTGTGTGTATGCGCAGTAGCGTCCCATCGGATCATTTGTGCAGGTTTCTACTTAGATCTTGAGGGAAGAAAGTGAGTCCGCCATGTAATCAGTATTACAGATTCACTAGAGAGAAATTCATGTATGTCGGTCAGAGATTGTACAGAGAACAAATTGTAGTAACGTCACGTTATCTGAGTGTTAATCTTGGAATTCGGCGACAATCATCAATGGAACACCCCTTGAATATGACATGCGGCTTTCAGGTATCTTGGTTTACCTTTCTGCTAAGTTATTATAGCTTTATACTCTATATTCGTCGTGTTTCTTAGGAGTTTCCTCTTTTCTTCTTCGCACGCCAGTGTTATTACAGGACTTCTTTACCTTTGTTTCCTCTTGATGCTTATGCAACCATGGCACTTCCTATAAACCACGAACAAAATCAGTGTCCGTTCTCGGGTATCGATACATCGAAGCTAGAGAAGATACCCGTACCACCTATGAAGTACTTTGGTCTTTTGGGACACCTACCGGAGATCGACAAAGACTTCCCAGTCTCGTCACTCTGGAAATTCATGGATAACCATGGACCAATATTGGAGACTGATCTCCAGGGCCGTAGAATCCTTGTGGGTAGTCATGAGCTTTTCAGTGAGATGCTTGATGAGGAAACGTGGGTCAAACAACCATCCAAGGCTCAGTTACAACTACGAAACGTAGGAGGCGGCGATGGTTTGGTAACCGCATTTTCTGGGGAAAAGAACTGGGGAATCGCCCGTCGGCTGTTGAATCCGGCATTTGGTATGTGTTAAACACTAAGGTTGAGGTATATTACCATAAGGCCTCTAACAACTCCGCAGGCCCGCTCGGTTTGCGAAACATGTTTGATGACATGTGTGTCCAACTAAGTGAATGAGAAAACAACCCGATTGCTAACAGACGAGATTTTACAGGCTTGAAATCAGCTCCCAGCTGGTACTATTGTGGGACCGCTACGGTCCTGACAATGAAATTGAATGTGTCGATGCCTTTACACGGCTCACTTTCGACACAATCGGTCTTTGTGCCTTCAATGTGCGCTTCAACGAGTTTTATATGAAAGAGGTTCATCCTTTTGTGAAGCATCTATCACAAGGCTTAATAGAGTGTGGTAGAAGGGCTAATAGACCAGAAATCTTAAACACCTTACTCTTCTATAGAGCAGAGAAGGAGCGCCAGGCTAACATGAAAAGAATGCGAGAACTGAGCGATCAGATTGTACGCGACTGGGAGGCTAACCCAAAGCCTGGTGCTACTTCTACCGATTTTTTGAACGTTTTGCTGTACGGGGTCGACAAAGAAACTGGTGAAAAGGTGCCGAGCGAGAATGTACGTTACCAGATAGCCACCTTTCTTGCCGCCGGATACGATACGACGGCCTCCTCTTTAGCTTTCCTTTACTACTATCTATGTGATAATCCGAAGTGTCTCATTAAGGCTCAAAAAGAGGTGGACGAAGTCATCGGCGAAAATGTTGTGACTGTTGACATGCTATCGAAACTTACGTATCTTAAAGCTTGTATCCAGGAATCGTTACGACTCAACTCGCCTGTCAATATTCTCAACAGAGATGCGACCAAAGATACAGTTCTTGGCGGTAAATACCTAATAAACAAAGGCCTCTCCGTTTCTTGTCTCCTGCGCCATTTACATCGTGACCCAAAAGTATGGGGAGACGACGCCGACGAGTTTCGCCCCGAGCGTATGTTGAATGGAGGATTTGAGGCTTTACCTGCCAGTGCTTGGAAGCCAGTATGTCGCCTACGTCAGAAATACAATCTAATTGAAGTACATGTGGCTAAACTTTTGTAGTTCGGGAATGGCTCACGAGTGTGTATCGGTCAAGGCTTCGCGGAGCAAGAAATGCTTATTAGTCTTTCACAAGTGCTACAACGCTTCTACATACAAAAAGCGGATCCATCGTATAAGCTAGTTCTAAGAAGCACACTGACAACAAAACCTGCGAACTTTAAGATGAAGGTTTGTCGCCGTCCTGATAGGCACATCTTGGTTGGAATTCCTGGTGGCAATCTGGTCGATAGTGCGCAAAAGAAACAACCGCGTCAACAAAGGAAAGCCGATCGACAACCAGGCGAAACCAAGCCTATCTGTGTATTCGTAGGTGGTAATATGGGAACCAGTGAAGGTCTAGCTCATGATTTGGCTGAAAAGGCTCCCGACTTCGGCCTTGAGGTCGAAATTCGAGATTTAGATGCTGCTGTTGAAAGCTTACCGACAGATAAGCCCTGTATCATTATAACAGCATCGTATGAAGGCAAACCGCCGGATAATGCTAGAAAATTCGTGGCATGGATCGAGCACCTCTCTCACGAGTCCGCGATTCTACCGGAGAACACCCGCTACGCAGTATTTGGTGTCGGAAACAGCGACTGGGCCAGCACTTTTCACCGTATTCCAAAGTTGATTGACAACACATTGTCTAAGCTTAGTGCAGAACGTATTATTGAGGCACGCTACAGTAACGTGAAATTGGACATCATGGGACCGTGGGAAGAATGGAGCGAACAACTATTGGTGAAGTTGTCCAATAGCAAAGCAGTGGACCAAGTCTCAGCAGGAGTCGAAATTAGCATTGAAAAATCCACACACATTCGGCGCCAGACACAAAGTGGCGAAGAACTGAGCAACGCAACAATAATTTCTAACCATGAACTGGCTGACACTTCTGTCGGTGCTGCAAAGCGTCACGTAGATCTTCGGCTCTCTCCAGGCTGCGAATTTGTCCCAGGCGATTATTTGATCATTCAAGGCCGTAATTCCGAGGTGGCAGTTCGCAGAGTATTAGCAAGATTTGAGCTTGGAAAACATGACATAATGACTGTCAAAGCCAGCAAGAAAAACTTTCTCCCAACACAGCCGACAGAAATAGGTCACTTCTTGTCCACAAGTGTCGAGCTTGCTACGCCTATTACAAAGCGACAGCTCTCAACACTTACCCAATGGGCCGAGCAAAACAGCTGGGAGCACAAGAAGTTGCAGAATATGCAGCGAGATGAGGTCTACAAGGATCTACTGGAGAAGAGGTATTCGATTATTGACATCTTGGAGGATCTCCCTGGGCTGCGGCTTCCGTTCGGGGTCTACGTCGTTCTTCTTTTACCCCTGAACCCCCGACAGTATTCCATCTCCTCGGCGCCAGAAGAAACAAATACTGGCGGTGAAGGACATGGTGCAATCGCTAGTATCACCTTCGACGTCTTCGAGGAGCCAGCGAAGAGTGGCCACGGCACTTTCCGTGGTGTTGTAAGCAGCTATCTATCAGCATGTAGGCCGGGAGACCGTATTCAGTGTGTTGTGCGACCTAATACTCTTGGCTTTTCTTTACCGCCAAATTCCGAGACGCCAATAGTAATGCTGGCTGCAGGAACGGGAATCGCGCCTGTTCGTATCTCCTGGTTCAAATTACATCAATACTTCAAAGATATACCTAATTGCTAATACATGAAAACAGATTCGTGCGTTCATTTCCAAACGTTCCGCTATCAAAAAAGCCGGCTTGCAGAAGCTGGGCCCTGCCATACTCTTCTTCGGTTGTCGGAATCCTGAGAAAGACTACATCTACCGTTCTGACCTCGAGGAATGGGAGAGAGAAGGCATAGTGGAGGTTGTACCATGCTTCTCCAAGCCAGGTGGTGGACAGAGAGGGAAACACGTGCCTGACGCTCTTTGGGATAATCGTGACCGCGTTTGGGACATGCTTCAAAGCGGTGGAAGGATCTATACTTGTGGTAGCGCTGCTAGGCTCGGAAGAAGCTCCGCTGATATGATCAAACGTATATATAGTGAGAAAACCAAGAGAACCGAGCTAGAAGCGGACGAGTGGTTAGATGAGATTAAATCTGCCGGCGCTTATGTGAGGGACGTCTATTAGTACTTGTTTCAATTGCTTGAGAGTACATCTGGAGCTATCTTATCATGAAAGTGATCTGATGTACAGTGGGAGATTTGAACACAATTTAAGTGGGATATCAAATTCAAAATTCCGTTGATAATGACTAGCTCTAAGGAAGACTACAGCTTGCTGCTGTTGATTATTACATAATTTGAATAGAACTTCACTTCTGTCAATACGGAGAAGTTTCGTGATAGGACACATCTAAATTGGCATTTTATGATCTTAAATGTATTCGATGATTGCAAAACAACCTCACGCTAAAGACTTGATAGATTTGGTTAGTGATGAGATCCAACAAGTGTCTGGATAGTAATTATGTGACATTGAGTAGAACCCATAGTTATAAGTTCTGCATTGTAGCAGTTCTTAAGCCTACTACACGTACCTCCACAAGATAAAAGCTCATCTTCCTCTTCCTCCTTGAGATGACTCTATCACAGTTAAGTTTACACAAAGACGCAGTTAGCATATATACCTGAACTTTATTTAGTTATGATATTAGACGTTTATACAGCTACAGGCGCAAATTAGTATAAGTCCACTTCGTCATAATGTTTGGAACCAAAGCTATAATGAGACACTTATAATGATTATTTAATATTCTCTTTAGCAATAGCTATGTGCACATCAACATTCTATGTGCTTCTTTGGTCGAGGAATATGCTGGGTGTTTGAATCCTTATTTTTGGGTCTTCATTCAAATGAAAAAGCATCACAGAATCTTGTAATACTTGTTCCTGGAGATATAGCGTAGCCGCCAAGGAGTAGACTAGTAATTCAACGATAGTGGAAAGGTATCACTAATGACTGAAATAACAAGTATTTTGGAGCTGAGACAGTGTATTCTTCAGATTATGTCGTTCAGCGGCCAATAAACGGATAAATTACAAGTATAACGACTATGATTGGGTATAGACTTTATTCTGATGCGTTCCCTACAGAGCAAATGTGCGTGGCTACACACTCAATCTCTCCTGCCGTGGAACGGCAAAGAAAGTCAAGTCGTTCTCACATCTAGAGAATCTCTTGCTATCAGAGAAGTTCGTCGTCTAGCGTTGAATGCAAAATCCCACGTCTGCTTATTTTCGCACAACCCCGTTGTAGTGAGATGGCTTTATCGCGAGTAGCGCTCTGGCCGCCGAAAAAGTTCGGCGCGTTTGTGCAAGTATCTGACACACTGCGTGATCTACGCAGCGTTTCGGCATTTTTAAACCTCCGGTTTTCGAGCCTCGTCGGCGGCTTCAATGGCATATTGCCGATGTAAATCTTGCGAGGTTGTTATTGCTAGTCACGGGTGAGTCGACCATACAGCGACCGAGAAGCATCACTCGGCTGGGAAAGATAATAAGAACACAGCATAAGATGTAGGCATAGCATGGTGCCTATCAACTGATAATGTGA